>Ga0209676_1000206_pt1 | contig 132202 bp, 128 predicted proteins | sample AraplaCvi_mLB_r2_FD_184282 | JGI IMG/M metagenome (GOLD analysis project Ga0209676, IMG submission 184282) | Arabidopsis root microbial communities from North Carolina, USA - plate scrape MF_Cvi_mLB_r2 (SPAdes) (version 2) | ecosystem: Host-associated > Plants > Roots > Endosphere | place...
CGTGGGGACTATGCTGGTCGCGCTGACGTGGTTCAAGCTGTTCCCGTCGCTCGCGCAGCGGGACCGGCTGGTGGTGGCGGCGCCTTCCGTCAGGCCCCCGCCGGCCTAATCCGCGAACAGGGCGCGAGCGCCGGGCACGTCGAGCGTCAGGTCGCCCAGCGCCTGTGCCACGCAGGGCAGGATCCAGCCCTCGGCCTTTTCCTCGGCGCTCAGGCCGGGCCATTCGATGGTGTGGCGGGTTTCGCCGGACAGCCGCTGGCAGATGCAGGTGCGGCAGGTGCCGTTGCGGCACGAGCTCGGCAGTTCGATGCCGGCTTCTTCGGCGGCCTTCAGGAGCGTGGTGGCGGCGTCGGTCTCGAAGTCGAGGCCCGAGGGCTCGAGTCGGACCTTCATGGCTGCGGCGGCGGTTCCTGTTGCTGCTGCTCGCGGCGTTGCTCGCGCAGCATGAAGAGGTACAGGCTCTCGACCTTCTCGCGCGCCCACGGCGTCTTGCGCAGGAACTTGAGGCTGGAGCTCACGCTCGGGTCGAGCGTGAAGCAACGGATGGGCACGAGCTCGCTCAGGTGCTCCCATCCGTAGTAATCGACCAGCGCCGTGACGATGGCCTCCAGCGTCAACCCGTGCAACGGGTTGCGTGGCTGGGCCTTTTTGGCCGCGGGAGCTGGCGCCTCGCCGGTCACTTGTTCTTGAGCTTGCCGCGGGGGATCACGGCGGTGGTGATCGTGCGCACGGGCTCGATGCCGCCGGTGCCCACGGGCTTGGGTGGCGAAGTGTCCTTCTTCGGTTTCTTCGCTTCCTTGGTGGTGCGTTGCTGACCCTTGGCCATGTCGAATTCTCCTGTTGTTGCGACGGATACAGCAGGCAGTTTAGCGGTGCGGCGACAATACGCGGTTCCATCCGATTTCCCGCATTCATGTCAGATTACGAAGTTCGCCCCGCCACCCTGCGCGACGCCAAGGCCGTCGCCGAGGTCCATGCCCTGTCCGCCAAGGCCGCCTACGAAGGCATCCTCCCCGAAGAAGAGCTGCGCATGCTGGCCCCGGCCTCGCGCGAAGCCAAGTGGCGCGAAGCCATCGAATTCAGCGAACCCCAGGTGCACGTGGCCACGCTCGACGGCCAGGTCGTTGGCTTCGTCGGCTTCGACCGCTCGCGCGACCCCAAGACGCCGCCCACCACCGGCGAGATCTGGGCGATCTACGTCAAGCCCGAGCATTGGGGCAAGGGCGTGGGCGTGGCCCTGTGGGACGCCGCGCGCGAGGGCCTGGAAGAAGAGGGCTGCACGACGGTCACCATCTGGGTGCCGATCCGCAACGATCGCGCCATGCGCTTCCACGAACTCGCCGGCTTCAAGCGCGAGATGAAGACCGCCAAGACCACCGCCCTGGGCACGGTGCGCGTCGAGGAAATCCGCCTCAAGCGCGACGTTTCCTGACATGGACGCCGGCAGCAGCACCCTCGGCCACGCCGCGCGCGTGCGATCGCACCAGCGCCGCACCGCCGCCGTGCAATGGATTCGCCGCACGCATGGCTGGTTCGGCCTGTGGGGTGCGGTGCTGGGGCTGCTGTTCGGTTTCAGCGGCATCTGGCTCAACCACCGCAACGTGCTGAAGCTGCCGCAGGCCCAGGAGCGCACGCGCGCCCAGCTGGCACTGCCCGATCCGGTGCCGGCAACGCCCGAGGCGATGAGCCTGTGGCTGCAGGGTGCGCTGCGCATGAGCGGCCCGCCCAGCTCCTCCCGCATCGAACCGGCCAAGCCCGTTGCCTGGGCCGACAAGAGCGACACGGGCGACAAGAGCGCCCCGGCGCTCATGCAGCCGGCGCATTGGGTGTTCAACTTCGGCGGCCCCAACGAGATCGTGCAGGCCGAGTACTGGCAGGGCAACCGCTCGGTCGGCGTCGCCACCACGCACAACGGCTTCGTCGCCACGCTCACCAACATGCACAAGGGCGGCAGCATGCCGCTGCCGTGGATCCTGCTGGTCGACACGCTGGCCGGCAGCCTGATCTTCCTGTCGATCTCGGGCGTGGCGCTGTGGATGCTCACGCACCGCCGCCGCCGCGTGGGCCTGGCGCTGTTCGGCGTGTCGCTGGCCGCGATGCTCGCCATTGCGATCGGCGCTCTCTGATTCGCCGGCAAGCTCGCATGCCGGCCCCCGTTCAGGGCGACCGCGTACGGTTATTGCCGAGGGCGGGTAACGGCTGCGGATAAGCTCGCCGCTTCTTTTTCAGCCCGAACTTTGCCCATGGCCACCAGCCTGCTCCTGCTGCTCGACGACATCGCGACCGTTCTCGACGACGTGTCGGTCCTCACCAAGGTCGCCGCCAAGAAAACGGCCGGCGTGCTGGGCGACGACCTTGCGCTCAATGCGCAGCAGGTGTCCGGCGTCAAGGCCGAGCGCGAGATTCCGGTGGTGTGGGCCGTGTGCAAGGGCTCCTTCGTCAACAAGGCCATCCTCGTGCCCGCGGCGCTCGCCATCGGCACCTGGCTGCCGTGGCTGGTGACGCCGCTGTTGATGGTGGGCGGTGCGTTCCTGTGCTTCGAAGGTACCGAGAAGCTCGCGCACAAGTTCCTGCACAAGAAGGAGCACGAAGCCGACACCCAGCGCCACGAGAAGGCCGTGGCCGACGCCTCGGTCGACGTCGTCGCGATGGAGAAGGACAAGATCAAGGGAGCGGTGCGCACCGACTTCATCCTCTCGGCCGAGATCATCGCCATCACGCTGGGCACCGTGCAGGGCCAGCCTTTCACGACTCAGCTGAGCGTGCTGGTCGGCATCGCGCTGATCATGACCATCGGCGTCTACGGCCTCGTGGCCGGCATCGTGAAGCTCGACGACGCGGGCCTCTACCTGAGCCAGCGCGCCAGCGCCGCATCGCGCGCCCTGGGCCGCGGCATCCTGGCTGCGGCGCCTTGGCTCATGAAGGCGCTGTCGGTGGCCGGCACGGCCGCGATGTTCCTTGTCGGCGGCGGCATCCTGGTGCACGGTGTGCCGGCGCTGGGCCATGCGGTCGAAGACTGGGCCACGGCCACGGGCGGCGTGTTCGGCACGCTGGGCTCGATGGGCGTGAACGCCGGTGTCGGCGTCGTGGCCGGCGCCATCGTGCTGGCCGTGGTGGAGCTGGTCGGCAAGCTGCGCGGCAAGAAGGCCTGAGAGGCCAGGTTGTTGGCTACTGGCGCGGCTTGCCGCGCTTCACCAGCTCGACCGCGATCAACGCCACGCCGAGCACCACCGCGAACCAGCCGACCAGATAGGCCCCCGCCACCATCTCGAACCAGCGCGTGCCCTGCAGGAAGCGCGGCCCCAGCAGAACGGCGGCGCCGATCACGAGGCAGAGGATGCCGCGTTCGAGCGTGCGGAGTTGTCGTTTGGGTTGCGCCATGGCTTCTTCGTTCGGGGGAGTGTGGGTCGATCAGTGCGTCATTGTCCCGCGCATCGCGGCCGGATGGCCCTGCAGCGGAAACGACTTGCCCGTCGGCACCAGCGTGTCGCCTTCGAGCCGCAAGATCGTGATGTCCTGGTCGATGAAGTTGCCCACGTAGAGGTACTTGCCATCGGCGCTCCACACCGCGCCCTCGGGCAGGCCACGCACCTCCACCTCGTTGGCGCGCGTGACCTTCTTGCCGTCGATCTTCAGCAGCACCACCGAGCCGTTGCGGTTGTAGAAGTAAGCGCTCTTCGACGCGTTGCTGCCGCGCAGGATCACAGCCACCGCATGCCTGCCGGTCGGGCTCACGGCCAGGCCCTCGGGGCCGTCGCCCACCACCACCTTGTCGATCACGCGCGGCGGCGCGGCTTCGAGGTCGACCACGCTCACGGTGTCGACCTGGCCGTCGGAGGCGCCAGAGTTGCCGTTGTCGGCCGTGAGCGCGAGCTTGCCGTCGGGCGTTACGTCGACGTTGTAGGGCCACAGGCCCGCCATGAGATCGACCTTGTTGTAGCTGACCTTCTCGCCGTTCACGTCGAGCAGCGCGATCTTGTGGCTCGGAAACTTGGCGGCCAGCGCGCGCTTGCCATCGGGCGTGAAGCGCACGTGCGCCACCGAATCGCCCATGGCCACGGTGTCGATCAGCGTCACCTTCTTGCCCGCGATGCGCAGCACGCTCACCGAGTTGTCGGCGCGGTTGGCCACCAGCGCGAGGTTGCCGGCGCGGTTGATCGACAGGCCCGAGGGCTGCTTGCCGACCTGCAGCGTGTCGAGCAGCTTGGGCGGCGTGGTGGTCAGGTCGATCACGAAGAGACGGTTGTCGGGCACCTGCTTGCGCGCGCCGTTCTCCTCGACCACGTTGAGCGAGTTGGCGACCAGCGCCAGCGTTTCGCCGGGCGTGATCGCGAGGTTGGTCGGCGGCCCGGCGATGGTGTTGTCCAGCTGCAGCGTGCCCAGTACCTTCGGCGCCAGCGGGTCGGTGCCGATGTCGAGCACCTGCACCGTGTCGCGCCCCATCGGGCCGAGGGCCACGACGCCGGCGTCGTTCCACGACTGCTTCTCGTCGTTGGCGACCAGCATCAGCTGGCGCTGCGGCACGGTAGGCGTCATGTTGGTGCAGCCGGCAAGCACTGCAAGGGCGGCGGCCAGGGCGGGGGCCGCGAGCGCGGCGGGGCGGAACTTCATGTTGTCTGTCTCCGGTGTTGTTGTGCGCGCATGGTAGCGAACGGCGCGGCTTCGTCGCCAGGCCTGCGCCCGGCACAATCGATCGATCCACTCCCCGGGGCCCACATGACCATCGAGATACCGAAAGAAGCGCGCCAGCAGGCCATCACCTCCATCGAGCGCTACTTCCGCGAGAACATGGAGGAGCCGATCGGCAATATCGCGGCCGGCGCGCTGCTCGGCTTCTTCCTCGAAGAGGTCGGCCCGCTCGTCTACAACAAGGCCGTGGCGGATGTGCAGGAGCGCCTGCAGTCGCGCATCTCGGAGGTCGACCTCGAAGTGCACGAGGACGAATTCCAGTATTGGCGCAATTACGACAAGCAGAAAAAGGGAAGGTAGGGCGTCGCGTCCGCGCATCGCCGCGCATTCAGGAGTGCTTCAAAACGTTGCAAAATTCGAAGCCATGCATCTCCACCGCACCTCTCCACGTTCCGCGCTCACCTCCGCTCTGCGCGCCCTTGCCGCCTTGCCTCTCGTGCTAGCTGCGTCCCTCGCCACCGCGCAGCAGGAGCCGTCCAGCTTTCCGCTGGATTCGGTCGGGTACCTGAACGAGGAGCTGCCTCGCATGGAAGCCGCCATCGCCGCGAAGGACCGCAGCTTCTTCCATGGCGCGATGGTCCGCACGGTGCAGTTCTCGGAACGCTGGGGCTTCAAGGTCAAGGCCAATCCCGATCTCGCGGCCTACCCGATGTGCACGTCGGCGGTGATGGACTACGTGGTCGTCGGCATGTGCAGGCTCACGCCTTCCGACGAGTGCGAGCCGGGGCTGGCCTCGCGCTTCGATGCCAATGTGCAGCGCTGCCGCGAAGCGGCCGCGAAAAAGTAGACGAAGGAAAGAGACACCCGCCATGGACTACGCCCGCTACCAGACCCTCGCCATCACGCGCCGAGGTGCGAATGGCGCGGTGCTCGACATCCAGATGCGGGCCGCCAACGGCAAGCTGCCCACGGCGGGCCATGACGGCCACCGCGAGCTGGCCGAAATCTGGCGCGACGTGTCGGCCGACGACAGCGTGCGCTGCGCGGTGCTGCGAGGCGAAGGCCAGGGCTTCTCGGGCGGCGGCGACCTCGCGATGGTGCAGGACATGACCACCGACGACGCGGTGCGCCAGCGCGTGTGGCGCGAGGCGCGCGACCTCGTCTACAACATCATCAACTGCGACAAGCCCATCGTCAGCGCCATGCACGGCCCGGCCGTGGGCGCGGGGCTGGTGGCGGGGCTGCTGGCTGACATTTCCATCGCTACGAAGAACGCGAAGATCGTCGACGGCCACACGCGCCTGGGCGTGGCGGCGGGCGACCATGCGGCCATCGTCTGGCCGCTGCTGTGCGGCATGGCCAAGGCCAAGTACCACCTGCTGCTGTGCGAGCCGGTGAGCGGCGAGGAGGCCGAGCGCATCGGCCTCGTGTCGCTCGCGGTGGAGGAGGCCGACCTGCTGCCGCGCGCCTACGAGGTGGCTGACCGGCTCGCGGCCGGCAGCCAGAGCGCCATCCGCCTGACCAAGTACGCGCTGAACAACTGGCTGCGCCAGGCCGGCCCGACCTTCGATGCCTCGCTGGCGCTCGAATTCATGGGCTTCGCGGGCGCCGACGTGCGCGAGGGCGTGGCCTCGCTGCGCGAGCGGCGCGCGCCGAACTTCGGCTGACAGGTCAGGCCTTGCGCAAACCTTGCAGCGTCTGCAGCAGCACGACGCGTGTCTGGCCCAGGATCATTCCCTTCCACTCGTCGTTGTCGCAGTAGAACGCGTCGCGCAGCTGCGCGCGGATCTCGCGCTTCTGCATCTCCGGCGCTTCGGGGTGGCGGCGCAGCCAGGTGTCGGCGCGCAGGCGCGTGAGCACTTCGCCGTCGGGCAGCGTGCCGAACTCCAGCCCCATCGGTGCGATCTTCGCGTTCGGGCATTCGTCGTAGGCGGTCGAAATGACGGGGCCCGACACGTCGGCCGAGGCCGAGTCGCCGGCAAAGGGCGCGAACACGTCGGCGCCCCACCATTCATGGGCCCGTGCGAGGTCTTCGGGCGCGTTGCGGCCCGGGTAGATTTTCTCGCCATGGCCGTAGGGCCCGAGGCCCGTGTGCACGTCGATCCAGCCGAGGTGCGTGGCCGACGCGGCGTACTTGCGCAGGATCGCGCGGATCGTCTTGTTGCTCCACGAGGGCGCGGTGCCGCCGTAGAACAGGCCGTCGGGCGATGCGTACTGGCCCCTGGTGACGGCTGCGCGGAAGGCACGCATGCCGTGCTTGCCGACATAGGCGGCCACAGCCGCTTCGTCGGCGGCCGTGGGCGGCCAGGTCGCGGTCAGCACCAGTGGCTCGACCTCGGCGTATTCGGCGTTCACCGGCAGCGGCGCATGGAAGTCGATGTGGTTGCGGTTCAGGTCGATGTTGTCTTCGTTCGTGCGGTGCAGGTGCGAGAACCCGTGTGGGTTGATGGCGTGCACCAGCAGCAGCGACACGCCGGCCTGCTCGAGCCGCGAGAGCAGGTCGGCGTCGTTGAGCGTGGCGACCTGCGTGCCCGAGCCGCAGAAGCCCTCGGGGCCGTGCGTGCCCGAGCTCACGAGCAGGACCTTCTTCGCGTCGATCGAGCCGACCAGCGCCACGTCGGTGGCCAGTTCTTCGCCGAGCGCGCCGCGGTGCGCTTCGAGCACGAACGACTCGACGGCCGCGCCGCGCTGCGCGGCGGCCTCGAGGAACTTGGCGCGGGCTTCGACATACGTGCCCGAGAAAAAGCGTGTAGCGGCGGTGGGTTGTGCTTGCATGAGGTGAGGACTCCTGTGCTTTGAAGATGGGAGGCCGTCAGGCCGCCGCGTGGGCGCCCGCGGCATCGATGTCGCGGCCGGTGTGGTCGCGCAGCCAGAGCAGGCCGAGCAGCGACACCAGGGTCATCGCCACCAGGTACCACGCCGGTGCGAGCTTGTTGCCGGTGGTGTTGAGCAGCCAGGTGCTGATGAAAGGCGCGAAGCCGCCGAACAGCGCGACGCCCACGCTGTACACCAGCGACATGCCGCTGGCGCGCACCGCCTTCGGGAACATCTCGGGCAGCATCGTGATGCCGGGCACCGTTTGCACCACGAGGCCGATGCTCAGCACGCCAAGCACGACGAACAGCACCGTGGGCGTGGGCGAGGCGTTGAGCCACAGGAAGCCCGGGTAGATCAGGATCGCCAGCACGATGCGGCTCCAGGCAATGAGCGGCTTGCGGCCCACCGCGTCCGACAGCCTGCCCACGAAGGGCGCGAGCGCGAACGAGATCAGGCCGGTGAGCGCGGCGCCGAACAGCGCCGCCGATGGCGTGAGGCCCAGCTCGCGTACCGCATACGTCGGCATGTAGAAGGTGACGACATAGGCTGCCGTGGTGCCGCCCACCAGCGAAAGAATGGCGGCCAGCACCGTTTTACCGTGCTGCGTGCAGACGATCTTCAGGCTGCTCTCGCGCGGTGCGGCGGCATCCTCCGGCGAGATGTGCAGCGACTCTTCGAGGTGGCGGCGGATGTACATGCCCACCGGCGCGATCAGCATGCCGATGACGAAGGGCACGCGCCAGCCCCAGCTCTGCATCGCCTCGGGCGTGAGCGTGAAGGTGAGCCCGCCCACCACCACGGCACCGAGCATCACGCCCAGGCCCTGGCTCGCGAACTGCCAGCTCGCCATGTAGCCGCGGTTGGCGGGCGTGGCGTGTTCGACCAGCAGCGTGGTCGATGCGCCGACCTCGCCGCCGGCCGAGAAACCCTGGATGAGCCGCGCCAGCACGATGACGATGGGCGCCGCCACGCCGATGGCCGCGTACGTGGGCGTGAACGCGATCAGCGCGCAGCCCAGCGCCATCAGGAAGATGGTCAACGTCATGGCCTTCTTGCGGCCCGCGCGGTCGGCGTACGCGCCGATGACGATGCCGCCCAGCGGCCGCATGATGAAACCCACGCCGAAGCTCGCCACCGTCAGCAGCAGCTGGCCGTACGAATTGAAGGTCGGAAAGAAGAGCTTGCCGATCACCAGCGCCAGGAAGCCGTAGACGGTGAAGTCGAAGAACTCCAGCCCGTTGCCGATGGTGGTGGCAACGATGGTCTGGCGCCTGCGTGCGGATGACGAAGGCGGGTTGCTTGGGTTGCTCATGTCTCTCCAGTGTTTGCTTTTCGAAGGTGTCGGTCGAAGGTATGCCTTCGATCGCGCCGGATGCTAGAGACTCGCCGCTGTCATGAAAAGACAATAATTGGGCGTCAAAGATAACTTTTGGTTGTCATGAAACCCAATCAGTTGCACGCCTTCGTGGCGGTGGTCGAGCAGATGAGCATCCGTGCCGCGGCCCGCGTGCTGGGCATTTCCCAGCCGGCCGTGACCAAGATCGTGCGGGAGCTGGAGCGCGAGGTCGGCGCGCCGCTGGTGGAGCGCAGCGTCAAGGGCGTGCGGCTCACCGAATTCGGCAAGGCTTTTGCGCCGCGCGCACGGCTGCTGCTGGCCGACATGCAGCGCGCACGCGACGAGATCGCGCAGATCCGCGACGGACTCACGGGCAAGGTCTCGCTGGCCGTCAGCACTTCATTCGCGCTCACGGTGCTGCCGGCCGCGTTCAAGGACTTTCACGCGCGGCTGCCGGCGGTCGACGTGCAGTTCAGCGAAACCGTGCTGCCCTGGATGCTGGCGCGCCTGCGCGAAGGCTCGCTCGATTTCGCGGTGGCGCACGTGGTGCCCGGCCGGCTCGACCCGCAGTTCGAGGCCATGGAGCTCTTTCCGGTGAAGCTGGTGGTGGGCCTGCGCGATCGCCATCCGCTGCGCGCGAGCCGCTCGATCCGTGAGCTCTACCAGGCCGAGTGGATTCTTCCGGGCGATGACCATTTCAGCGGCCGCGAAGCCGTGTCGCCGCTGCTGCCGCTGGGCCTGCCGCCGCCGGCGCGGGTGATCCAGGGGCAGTCGGTCACGGTGGCGCTGGCGCTGGTGGGGCAGATGGACCTGGTCGGCCTGTTCGTCGAGCCGTTGGCCACGCTGACCTTCAAGCGCCACGGCATCCGGCGCGTGGAGATCGAGGAAGAGCTGCCGATGCTCAGCGTCAGCGTCATCAAGCGCCGTGGGCAGCTGCTGACGCCGGCCGCGCAGCATTTCGTCGAATGCATCCAGCGGGCCTCGGCGGCGGCGATGGGCGGTTAGTTCGGAGGAAAGTCGACGCCGGTTTCACCGGTCTTCCACGGCGCGTACTTGTGCATGGCGCGCTCGAACAGGTCCGAGGCGGTCCAGCCCGACAGCCACGCCCGCAGGTGGGGCCAGGGCTGGGCATCGAACCATGCCGGGTCGACCATCGCGAACTGGCGCACGAAGGGCATGACGGCGGCGTCGGCCAGCGTGGCGTGGGCGCCGGCCAGATGCGGCGTGGCCGACAGCCTGGCTTCGAGGCCGCGCAGGAACTGGGCGCCGCGCTCGCGGGCGGGCTCTCCGCCATCCGCATGCCGGTCGGGATATTTGTAGCGGTCGAGCTGGGGCTTGAAGTCGTCGTCGCAGGCGGCGACCAGCGCGAGCATGTCCTGCAGCGTGCCGGTGCCGGGCTGCAGCCAGCGCCGCGGATCGTTGCGGCGCAGGGTCCACAGCATCACGTCGAAGCTTTGTTCCAGCACCGTGCCGTCTTCGATGAGCAGTACGGGCACCGTGCCCTTGGGCGAGGCCTGCAGCATCTCGGCGGGCTTGTTCTTCAGCACCACTTCGCGCAGCTCGCAAGACTGGCCGCTCGCGACCAGCGCGAGGCGGGCACGCATCGCGTAGGGGCAGCGGCGAAACGAGTAGAGGACGGGGAGAGCGTTGGGCATGCGCGGCGTACAGGCGAAGCGGCCGATTTTCGGTGACCGCGCCCGGTCGCGTGCGGGCAGGTTTTTCCACACAATCGCCGCATGCGCGAACGTCTTTTCCTCCGGCTCGACGACGACCCCTTGCACGGGCCTGAATCGAACGTGCCCGCCGGCACGCTGCGCGCGCTGCCGGTTGGGGGCTGCCCTACGCGGCCACTGCTGCAGGCGCCGTTCACCAGCGCCGGCGCCATCGGGCAGCACGCGTTCATTCACCCTCATGGCCTTCGGCAAAGGTCTCGCGGTACAGCAGGATGTGCGAGACGCTGTGCGGCGTCACGCCCACCGAGTTCATGGGCCGGGCGGTTTCGGTTTCTTCCAAGACGGCGGGCTGAGGGCGGACTATCTTCGTCCGCGCTCATGCAAAACGGATCGAAGGAGCTCATCGAATGAAGGACGAGAACACAAGTCGCCCGCTGAAGGATTGCGTGGCGGTGGTCACCGGCGCGAGCCGCGGCGCGGGGCGCGGCATTGCGGTCGAACTGGGCGCGGCCGGCGCCACCGTGTACGTCACCGGGCGCAGCACGCGCGAAAGGCCCGCCGATAGCTACGGCCAGTTGCTCGCCTTGTCGGACATGGCCGTGGTGCCCGGCAGCATCGACGACACCGCCGACGAGGTCACGCGCCAGGGCGGCCGCGGCATCGCCGTGCGATGCGATCACACGAACGAACAGGAAGTGGCCGCGCTCTTCGCCCGCGTGGAGCGCGAGGCAGGCCGCCTCGACCTGCTGGTGAACAACGCCTGGGGCGGCCACGAGACGTTCACGGGCGTGTTCGACGCGCCTTTCTGGGAGCACCCGCTCGCCAACTGGGACGCGATGTTCGACCGCGGCGTGCGCAACCACCTCGTGTCGAGCCGCTGCGCCGCGCCGCTGATGGTGCGGCGCAAAAGGGGGCTGATCGTCACCACCACCTTCTGGGACCGCGCCCACTACCTGCGCGGCAATCTCTTCTACGACCTGGCCAAGGCGTCGATGACGCGGCTGGCCTTCGGCATCGCGCAGGAGCTGAAGCCGCACGGCGTGGCCTCGGTCGCGGTGTCTCCAGGCTGGATGCGCACCGAGTTCGTGCTCGCGGGTCACAAGACCGACGAGGCGCACTGGCAACAGCGGCCCGAGCTGGCGCGCACCGAATCGCCGCGCTACCTGGGGCGGGCGGTCGCGGCGCTGGCGGGCGATGCGCGGGTGCTGGAGAAAAGCGGTGAGGTGTTGCGCGTGGCCGATCTGGCGCGCGAGTACGGCTTCACCGACATCGATGGAAGGCAGGTCGCGGCTTTCGAGATGCAGGCCGGGCCGTAGGACAAGTTCGCGCCCGACCGGGGAAAAGCACGTACCGGCAACGGCCTGCGCGCGGGTGCACCATGCACGTCAATCCCTTCAATCACCCCAGGAGGTGACCTGCCATGTCCGCCCCAGCCGAAGCCACCGAACTGGTATCCGCCAGCCGGCTTGCCCATTCCAGTTCCGTCCGGTTCCCGGGCGAAAGCGTCGCCTACCGGCGGGCTCGCACGGAACTCCTTGCCGAGGAGATCGATTTGCGCCGACGCATCGAACGCGTCGCGGAAATGCGCCGCGCGCTGCCCCCGGGCGGCGAGGTGCCGCAGGACTACGAGTTTCAGGGAGTCGGCGGGCCGGTCAGGTTCTCCGAACTCTTCGGCAAGCACGGCACGCTCATCACCTACAACTGGATGTATGGCCCGAAACGCGAGCGTCCGTGCCCCATGTGCACCTCGCTGCTGAGCGCCTACGACGGCGAGATGCCCGATATCCTGCAGCGTGTGGCGTTCGCGGTCGTCGCGAGCTCGCCGATCGAGCGGATGACGGCTTTCGCCAGGGAGCGGGGCTGGCGGCACCTGCCGCTGTACTCATCGGCCGGCAACACCTTCAACCGCGACTACGCCGGCGAGACGCCCGACAGCGGCGACAACCCGGCATTCAATGTGTTCCGGCGCGAGGGCCGGACGATTCGCCACTTCTGGGGCAGTGAAATGGGCCTCGGAACCGCGGACCCGGGGCAGGACCCGCGCGGCGCGCCCGATGCGATGCCGATATGGAACCTGCTCGACCTGACGCCCGAAGGGCGGGGGACGGACTGGTATCCGAAGCTTGCCTATTGAACCTGCGATCTCGCGCAGTTGCCGCAGGTGCCGTGCAGCGTGAGTGCGGTGCGGCGCGTGTCGATGCCCTGCTTGCGCAAGGTCCGCCCCAGCCGGCCCATCATCTTCGGCAGCTCGGGGTCTGACGGCAGCGCCAGCACCTTGTGGCACTGGTCGCATTCGAAGATGTTGCCCGACTCGGCCTCCACGTGGCGCGAGAAGCGGTTGATGCGGTCGGCGACCACGCGGCGGTCGCACAGGCCGGCCTCGACCAGGCGGTCGAGCACGCGGTAGATGGTCACGCGGTCGGGCGCTTCGCCGGTGGCCGTGGTGTAGGCCGCGGCCACTTCCTCATGCGTCAGCGGTTGCGAGCTGTGTTCGATCAGTTCGAGCACGGTCTGCGCGGCGCGGGTCACGCGCAGACCGCTGCCGCGCAGCAGGGCTTCGCTGTCGAACGGCGGGGCCAGGGCGGACTTCGGACGCGAGGTGGTGGTCTTCATAGGCGAAACGCCATTGTGTTGCATTCCGCAGCGCCGTGGGCCGTATCTCCGGAACGCAGCACACCGGCGCAACGATGTGCAAGCCAGCCAACCGGTCGTTTCGGTTCTTGTGGCGGGCCCCGAATGCGCTAAGGTCTGGCCATCCGCATTCCTGAATACCTTTGTCCGACCATGTCCCGTCCCCCCATCGAGATCGAAACCGCCCCCAATCCCATCGCCACGGTGATCGTGATGCACGGCCTCGGCGCCGACGGCAACGATTTCGTGCCCATCGCCAACGAACTCGACCTCTCGGCCGTGGGCCCGGTGCGCTTCGTGTTCCCCAATGCGCCGGTGATGCCCGTGACCATCAATGGCGGCTACCAGATGCCGGCCTGGTACGACATCGCCTTGCCCGACCTGGCGGCGCAGGAGGACGAGGCCGGCCTGCGCCGCTCGCAGGCGACCATCGAGGCGATCATCTCGAATGAAAAGGCCCGTGGCATCGCCGCCAGCCGCATCGTGGTGGCCGGCTTCTCGCAAGGCTGCGCGATGGCGCTCATGACGGGCCTGCGCCACATCGAGCGCCTGGCCGGCATCGTCGGCCTCTCCGGCTACCTGCCGATCGCGGCCACCACGGCGGCCGAGCGGCACGCAGCCAACCACGAAACGCCCGTGTTCCTCGCCCACGGCCGGCAGGACCCCGTGGTGCCCCTGGCCGCCGCGATGCGCTCGCGCGACGCGCTGGCCGCTCTGGGCCATGCCGTCGAGTGGCACGAATACACGATGGCGCATTCGGTGTGCATGGAAGAAATCGCCGACCTCAACAGCTTCCTGCTGCGGGTGCTCGGCCGAAACTTGTCGAAGGAGGCAACAAAATGATTCTGGTCATCGGACACGCCCTGGCAAAGCCCGACACCCTGCAGGCGATGCTCGCCATCAGCACCGAGCACGTGCTGCGCTCGCGCGCCGAGCCCGGCTGCATCTCGCACGAGGTCGCTACCGACGCGCAGGAGCCGCTGCGCCTGACTTTCGTGGAGCGCTGGAGCGACATGGCCGCGCTGCAGGTGCACTTCCGCGTGGATGCCTCGCGGGCTTTCGGCAAGGCGCTCGCGGCCATGGCCGACGGCACGCCGGAGATGCACGTCTACGAGTCGAGCGAGATCGATCTGTCGGCGGGCCGCACCAGGGCCTGAGCTTCACGCGCCATCCGCGGCGCTGCCTATGCAGAGAGCTATCAAAAACATAGCGAGCAACAGGGTAGCGGGGCGAGGGATTCCCTGCACGAGCAATGCCCGCGCGCCCGTGCTACCTTCCAGCCCCTCAGAAGATTGATGGGTATAACAATATGAGCAACAGATTGCAGGAGAGACTGGTTGCACTTTCAGCCGCACGACTGAAGGGCATGCGGCGTGGCATCGAGAAGGAAAGCCTGCGCGCGCTCCCCGACGGCAAGCTCGCGCTGACGCCGCATCCGATCGCCCTGGGCTCCGCGCTCACGCATCCGCACATCACCACCGACTTCAGCGAATCGCAGCTCGAACTCATCACGGGCGTGCATGCGGGCGTCGAATCGGCACTCGAGGAACTGACGCGGGTTCACCAGTTCACCTACCGCGTGCTCGACCAGCTCGGAGACGAGCGCCTCTGGGTGTCGAGCATGCCCTGCGGCCTGCCGACCGACGAGACGATTCCGATCGGCCGCTACGGCTCATCGAACGTGGGCCGCGCCAAGAGCGTCTACCGCATGGGCCTGAGCCACCGTTATGGCCGCCGCATGCAGACCATCTCGGGCATCCACTACAACTGGTCGCTGCCCGACGTGTCGAGCGAACAGTACTTCGCGCTGATCCGCAATTTCCGCCGCCAGGCCTTTTTGCTGCTGTACCTGTTCGGCGCCTCGCCGGCCCTGTGTTCGAGCTTCGTGGCGGGTCGCCCGCACGAACTGCAGCCGCTGGGCGATGGCAGCATGTTCATGCCGCACGGCACCTCGCTGCGTATGGGCCGCCTGGGCTACCAGAGCGATGCGCAGGCCTCGCTGGCCGTGAGCTACAACAGCCTCGAGGGCTACGCGGCCTCGCTGCAGGACGCGCTCACGCGCCCGTGGCCGGCATACGAAGCCATCGGCATCCGCAACCTCGGCGGCGACTACAACCAGCTGGGCACCAGCCTGCTGCAGATCGAGAACGAGTTCTACGGCACCATCCGTCCCAAGCGCGTGATCAACCCCGGCGAGCGCCCGCTGCATGCGCTGCGCGAGCGCGGTGTGGAATACGTCGAGGTGCGCCTGATGGACCTCGACCCCTTCGAAACCGTCGGCATCAACGCGCAGACGATGCGCTTCATCGACGTGTTCCTGCTGCACTGTCTGCTGAGCGACAGCCCCGACGACACGCCGCAGGAAATCGCCGAGCTCGCACAGAACCAGCACCTCACGGCCGCGCGCGGCCGCGAGCCGGGCCTGAAGCTGCTGCGCGGCGGGCGCGAGGTGGCGCTGGCCGACTGGGGCCTGGAGCTGGTCGAGCAGTGCCAGCCCATCGCCGCCGCGCTCGACGCGGCGCAGGGCGGCACGGCGCATGCCGACGCGGTGCGCGCCGCCAGGGCCGCGCTGCACAACCCCGACAGCCTGCCCTCGGCACGCGTACTCGCGGCCGTCGAGAAAGACCACGGCAACTCCTTCATCGGCTTCGTGCGCGCCCAGTCCGAGCAGACCCGCGCTACGCTGCTGGGCCTGCCGTTCCCGGCCGCGCAGCAGGCCGAATTCGAGCAGATGACGGCCGAGTCGCTGCAGGAGCAGAAGCGCATCGAGGCGGCCGACACCATGCCCTTCGAGATCTACCGCGAGCAGTACGTCTCGCCCGCGCGCCTGGGCGTGTCACGCGGCCGCATGGCCGTCGCCGCTTAGGACTTTGGTTCAGTCTTCGTTTCGAGCCTCCTTCGCTTGACGACAGGGGCGGGGGCGGATGACCTACAGGCATTGACCCGCATTGCCCACCGCGTGCAAACGGGCCGGGGCGAAGATGGCCGCCATGCGGTTCAAGGCGTATCTCGTCGAAGACAGCCCGGTGATCCGGGAGAACCTGGCCGGTTTTCTGGAAGACGTGGCCGAGGCACAAGTCGTGGCTTCCGCGAGCACCGAGCAGGAGGCCATCGAGTGGCTGCGCCTGCACGCCTCCAAGGACGACTGGGACCTGATCATCATCGACCTGTTCCTCCAGCGCGGCAACGGGTTCGGCGTGATTCGCGCCTGCCGTCACCGGGCGCCGCACCAGAAGGTGGTCGTGCTCAGCAACTACGCCACCGCCGACATGCGCGAGCGTTCGCGCGCGCTGGGCGCCGATGCCTTCTTCGACAAATCGGCCGAACTCGACCAGCTGGTGGCCTTCTGCGAGAAGGTGCGCTCTCCCGGGTGACGCGCGCACGACTGGGGTCGTACGCCTTCTGGGGTAAAACGCCACGCTGCCGCCCGAGGCGGCGCCGAGCAACTCCCAGGAAAGCGACAGAGAGAAATGAGCAACAACAGCAGCATCGACTTCAAGGGCCGCGTGGCCATCGTGACCGGCGCGGGCGGCGGCCTCGGCCGCCAGCACGCGCTGGCGCTGGCCGCGCGCGGCGCGAAGGTGGTGGTCAACGACCTGGGCGGCGCGCGCGATGGCTCCGGCGGTTCGGTGAGTGCCGCGCAGGCGGTGGTCGACGAGATCAAGGCCGCGGGCGGCGAAGCTATTGCCAATGGCGCGTCCGTCACGGACTTCGAGGCGGTGCAGGCCATGGTCCAGCAGGCGGTCGACGCCTGGGGCCGCGTCGACATCCTGGTCAACAACGCCGGCATCCTGCGCGACAAGAGCTTCGCCAAGATGGAGCTGGCCGATTTCAAGCTGGTGGTCGACGTGCACCTGATGGGCGCGGTGAACTGCACCAAGGCCGTCTGGGCGCTCATGAACGAGCAGAAGTACGGCCGCATCGTGATGACCACCTCGTCGTCGGGCCTGTACGGCAACTTCGGCCAGAGCAACTACGGCGCGGCCAAGCTCGCGCTGGTGGGCCTGATGCAGACCTTGAGCATCGAAGGCGCGAAGAACGACATCCGCGTGAACTGCCTGGCGCCCACCGCCGCCACCCGCATGACCGAGGACCTGTTCCCCAAGGAAATGCTGGAGGCCTTCCGCCCCGAGGCCGTGGTGCCCGCGATGCTGGTGCTGGCCGCCCAGGACGCGCCCAACCGCACCATCCTGTGCGCGGGCGCTGGCACCTTCGAGGCCGCGCACATCACGCTGACGCAGGGCGCCTGGCTGGGCATCGACGCCGACACGCCGGAGCAACTGGCGGCGCGCCTGTCGGAGGTCACGCAGCGCGAAGGCGAGGTCGTGCCGCAGAGCGGTACTGCGCAGGGCGCGAACGAAGTCGCCAAGGGCATGGCGAACGCGAAGAGGGGCTGATCGACGTCCATGGTGCCCATGGCGCTTGACCTCGAGTGCACTCGAGCATTTCCAATGAATTCTCCGGGTATCCGGTTCATTCAATCCAAGGAAATCAAGCCATGAACACGATCGACAACAAGGCCCTGGTCCAGCGCATCCATGACGAGCTGGACAAGGGCAACGGCCAGGCCTTCGTCGACAGCCTGGCGGACGACGCCAGCTGGAAGCTCGAAGGCACCACCCCGTGGTCGCGCACCTACCGGGGCAAGAAGGCGATCCGGGAGGAGCTGCTGAACCCGCTCTTCGCGCAATTCGCGGCGCCCTACGTGAGCAAGACCGAACGCATCATCGCCGAGGGCGACCGCGTCGTGGTGCTGTTCAGCGGCGACGTGCCCACCAAGGCCGGCAAGCGCTACAACAACCGCTACTGCTACGTCTATCGACTCGAAGGAGGCAAGGTGAAAGAGCTGACCGAGTACTTCGACACCGCACTGGTCCAGGAGGCGCTGCAGGCGCCCCCGATCGCCGTTGCCGCCCATGCCGGCTGACGGCGGCACGCCTTTCCACATCGGCGAGCTGGCCACGCGCACCGGCCGCACGGTGCACGCCATCCGCTGGTACGAGACGCAGGGCCTGGTGCCCGGCGTGGCGCGCGACGAGGGCGGCCGGCGCCTCTACGTCGAGCTGCACGTCGGCTGGCTCGATCTGATGGAGCGCCTGCGCCGCACCGGCATGTCGATTGCCGAGATGCGCGAATACACCGCGCTGGCAGTACAGGGCAAGGTCACGCTGCGCCAGCGGCGCGACATGCTCGCCGCGCACCGCGAGCGCGTGACGCAGACCATTGCCGAGTGGAAGCGGGCGCTGTCACTGGTCGACCGCAAGATCGGCTTCTACGACGAATGGATGGCCAGCGGCCACCGCCCGCCGCTCGTTCCCGCCGAAAAAACGCCCGGCCCGAAGCCACCGAAGCGCAAGGGCAGGTGAGCGGACCTACTCCGCGATGAAGCCCGGGTCGGTGCGGATCGAGCCGCGGTCGCGGTGGTTGTGCAGGCGCCCCAGCGTGTTGTCCAGCAAGCGCTTGAGCTTGTCGGCCGCGCCGCGGAAGGCCTCGTCGAGGCTGGTAGCGTGCTGCGTCACCGCCAGCGGCTGGTGGTGCGCCAGGCGCGCTTCCATCACGCAGCACTTGTCGCCGCCGCCAGTCTTGTCGTGGTTCTCGTCGCTCAAGTGCACTTCGACGCGCGTCACGTCGTCGACGAAACGGCTCAGGTGCTGCTTGATCTCGGTGTCGGCCCAACGCTCCAGCGCGTCCTTGTTCGTGATGCCGTTGCTCGTGTTGACCTGAATCTGCATGCAATATTCCTGCTGGATGGATGGATGAACGAAGGCCCACTGTGCGCCCCCGTGTGCCCCGGCGTGCGTAGGCCTGTTTCCTACCCATGCGCCGGGCAGGGTCCGCAAGGCGGGGCAACAGAGGTTCAGCTCTGGATGTACGTGGTCAGCTGCTCGATGGTGGCCTCGTGGTCCGAGATGATGTCGTCCATCAGGTCCTGGATGGAGATCATGCCGATGACCTTCTCGCCGTCGACCACCGGCAGGTGGCGAAACTTGCGCTGGCTCATCAGCGTCATGCAGGCGCGCGTGCGGGTCTGCGGGGTGACGGTCATCACGTCGGGCGTCATGATGTCGCGCACCTTCACTTCCTTCGAGTTCTTGCCCTGCAGCGCGACCTTGCGGGTGTAGTCGCGTTCGGACAGGAAGCCCACCAGCTTCTCGCCGTCCATCACCATCAGCGCGCCCACCTCGAAGCGCGCCAAGGTGGAGAGCGCATCGAACACGCTGGTGTCGGGGGAGGTGCGCCATGCTGCGGAATCATGGCGCTTGAGCAGTTCGGAGACGGGTTTCATCGCGGGTAACTCCATCAAAGGGTTTCGATTCGACCGACGCTCGGGCGCCGCACTCGGTCAAATCATAGGGGCGATGACTGCCCCCGCGATGCAAACCCCCTAGGGGATTGCGCGTGTTTGCAACGCACGCGCAATGCGCGAGAACTTAAGGCTGGGCGGGCGCGGCGGCCAGCATGCGGCTCAACGCCACGGGATCGCCCACCACTGTCTTCACAAGGCCCTTCTCGTCGAACTGCACCTGGAACTCCGACCAGCTGTCGCGCCAGTAGCGCCACACGGGCGCGTCGAGGCTGGGGTTCTCGCTGGCAACCGGGTAGCCGATGGCCATCAGCACCTGCTCGCGCGTCATGCCGGGCATCACCTTCACGGCGAGGATGGCGTCGCGCACGGCGGGCGGGAAGGCCGCCATCTTCTGCTTCGGGTCTTCGGTCACCACATAGCGCTGCGCGAACGCAGGCAACGGGATGTTGCGGCTGTAGTCGTTCTTGATGCGCTGCGGCTTGCCGGCCAGATCCAGGTTGAACCAGCGGAAGTCGTACGCGGTGATGCGCGCCGGCGTGCCCACCGCGACGATGCTCGTGCCCTGCTCGTCGTAGTTGATGTCGCTGATCGAGTCGCCGTAGGTGCGCATGTTGCAGCACAGGTAGCCGTTGATCATGGGGCCGGGGGGAGGAGAGGGCCGCTGGGCATGGGCGACGGTGACGGTCGCGGGCACGACGATGGCTGCCAGCAGGGCGGCAGCGGCAAGGCGCTTGAACATGGATTTCCCTCGAAGTTGTTGGAGTGGCTGCGCGGGGCAGCGCGCGGATTCTAGGATCGAACAGGCCCGAAGCGAAGGCAGAATGCCCGCATCCAGCTATCGAAAGCGTAGCAACAAGGTCCCGTTCAGGTTCCCGGTTCACAATGCGCACCCGGCCCCCTTTCGGTGGCCACCCCATTCCCAAACAGCGCGAAAGAAAGAGCCAACCGATGGCGATCCAGTGGTTCCCCGGTCACATGTATGCGACCCAGAAGGCCATCACCGAGCGGGTGAAGGACATCGACGTGGTCATCGAACTGCTCGATGCGCGCCTGCCCGGCTCCAGCGCCAACCCGATGCTGGCCGAGCTCACGGCCGGGCGGCCCACGCTGAAGGTGCTCAACAAGCAGGACCTGGCCGACCCCGCGCGCACCGCACTCTGGCTGGCGCACTACAACGCGCTGCCCGCCACGCGCGCCATCGGGCTCGATGCGAGCCAGACCACACCCGCGCAACAACTCGTGAAGGCCTGCCACGAGCTTTCACCCAACCGCGGCGGCATGGCCAAGCCGATGCGCGTGCTGATCTGCGGTATTCCCAACGTGGGCAAGTCGACCCTCATCAACACGCTCACCGGCGGGCGCAAGGCCAAGACCGGCGACGAGGCCGGCATCACCAAGCTCGAACAGCGCATCACGCTGGCCGACGACTTCTACCTGTGGGACACGCCCGGCATGCTGTGGCCGCGCATCATCGTGCCCAAGAGCGGCTACAACCTCGCAGCCAGCGGCGCGGTGGGGCGCAACGCCTTCGACGAGGAAGAGGTGGCGCTGGAATTGCTCAACTACCTCAAGACGCACTACGCCGCGGGCGTGGCCGCGCGCTTCAAGCTCGTGGAGCTCGACACCGAGACCATGGCCGGCATGAAGGACGAAGCGCTGCTCGACACCATCGGCCGCAAGCGCGGCGCGCTGCTGGGCAAGGGCCGCGTCAACCTTCAAAAGGCAGCGGAGATCGTGATGCACGAGTTTCGCGCGGGCAACCTGGGGCGGATCACGCTCGAAACGCCCGACGAGTTCGCGCTGTGGCTGGCCGATGGCCAGCGTGCCGATGCCGAGCGCGCGGCGAAGAAGGCGGCGCGCAAGCACAGGGGCAAGCCGAAGCCCGAGATCGCGCCCGAACAGGACGCCTGAGAGAGCGCCTGAGAGACGCCCGCCACTCCGGCGCGAAGAGCGCCGCTGTCGCCAATGCAACTGTTCACTACCCCGCCCGTCACGCGCGTGACGGCGCTTGTCCTGCGTGGTTCGTAGAGTGGCTTGAACCGCTTCTCACACCCGCCCCCGCAAAGGACACGCCATGCTCGAAACCTTCAAGGCTCTCAACGAAACCGCATCCTTCAATCGCTGGGCCGGCATCGAGGCCACCCAGGCCGGCAACGGCGAGGCCGAGCTGCGCATGAAATGGCGCAAGGAAGACATGGGGCAATACGCCGGCTTCCTCCACGCGGGGATGATCTCCGCACTGCTCGATACCGTGAGCGGCTACGCAGCCGCCACGCTGGCCGGCCGCGTGATGACCTCGCACTTCTCGGTGAACTTCATGTTACCGGCCGTGGGTCAAGCCTTCGTGGCACGCGCACGGGTGGCGAAGGCCGGGCGCAAGCAGGTGTTCGTTGCGTCCGAGCTTTATGCGCAACCCGAAGGCGGAGGCGACGATGCGCTCAAGCTCGTGGCGACGGGGAACGCCATCCTGGTTCCGGTGGAAGAGGCTGCGGCGAAGCCGGCTGCCTGAGCTTCAGCCCGAACAGCGGCCGAAGCCAGTTCACGCGGCGGATCAGCCCGTCGGTCAGCGCCCAGCAGCCAAACACCGTGAGCGCCACCAGCAGCGCGGGCTCCAGCACCGGGCCGAGCGCAAGCGGCGCCAGCGCGCTCGCGGCGGCGATGATCAGCGTCTGGTGCAGCACGTACCACGGGTACACCGACTCGTTGGCCCAGCGAAGCCAGGGCCATGGGCGGTTCAGGTGGCGGTGGGCATGGCCGAGGATGGCCGCGACGGCCAGCCACAGGTAGAGCACGCGCAGGGTGTCCATCGGCAGGCCGGACGCCGGGCCCATCGCGCCGGTCCGTAGCGCGATGAGGGCGGCGATCACCGCGACCGCCAGCGCGAGCGACACCCGGCGCAGCCGCTCCAGCTCCCTCCACACGTCGGTGTCCACGCCCATCCAGTAGCCGTAGAGGAACATCGTGAAATACAGGCTGTGCAGGTGGAAGTCGCGCACCAGGTTGTGCGTGGGTGGAAAGCGCGAGGCCAGCAGCGTGGTGAAGACGAGCAGCGGCACCGCCGGCAGCATCAGCAGCTTCCAGCCCCGCAGGCCGTTGAAGCCGCGCCGCAGCCATTGGCCGGCGGCGGAATTCCACAGCGGCAGCGTCAGCGCGACCAGCGCCGTGTAGGTGAACAGATAGGGCAGGTACCAGAGGTGGTTCCAGGTGATGCCGAACTCCGCGCCGTCGAAGGCCCGCTTCGGCCAGGGTTCGGCCATCGACAGGTAGCGCAGCACGAAGGCGCCGAAGCCTGGCGCGACCAGCCCGTTGGCCACGCCCTGCGCATAGGCCTGGTACGGCACGATCACCGCCATGCCGAAGGCCAGTGGCAGCATCAGCCGCAGGCCCCGGCTGCGCAGCAGGCCCCAGGTTCCCTGGCCCCGGCTCAGGAAGCCGAGCGACACGCCCGAGACCAGGAAGACGAGGTCCATGCGCCAGAGGTTCAGGATGCGCATCGGCCACTGCAGCCATTCGGCCGCGTGCGGGCTCTTGAGGTGCCAGGGCCAGTCGGCCACGTAGTACATGCCCGCGTGATAGAGGATGACGAACAGGAAGGCCAGCGCGCGCAGGGCGTCGATGTCGTGGCGGCGATGGCAGGGCGGGTTGGCGGCGATGTTCATCGCAAGCTCCTCGAAGCAAAGAAGCCGCGATGCTCGGGCCCGTGGCGGCTGCGCGGCGTATCCGGGGGACGGATGCCCCCCGCTTTGTGACGAGCGGTGGCCCCGAGGGACGAAATTCACTGCCCCCGGGCCCGTTTTCGGGAGAATCCCGCCCCATGGGAGACCCACGCAGGAACCTCTACGAGCGCTACGAGCCGATCCGCCGCCCCGTGGAGGTGGCGTTCTGGATCGTGCTGATGGCCCTGCAGACCGTGTTCAGCACGATGGTCGCGATCGTCGACATGCGCACGCGCGCTGTGCCGCGCGCGAACTGGGAGGTCGCGACCTGGGAAGGGTCGAGCCACCTGGTGCTGTTGCTGCTGATCCCGGCGCTGGTCGCCGTCGAGCGCCGGCTGTCGCCGCTGGCGCGCGGGCACTGGGTGCGCTTCCTGGCCTGGCATGCGTTGGCGAGCGTGGCGTTCAGCGTGGTCCACGTGGTGGGCATGTTCGGGTTGCGCGCAGTCGTCTACGCGATCGCCGGCGAGCGCTACGACTTCGGCGGCTGGGTCGACCAATGGGGCTACGAGTACCTGAAGGACGTGCGGGTGTACGCGAGCATCGTCTTCGGCATCTGGGCCTATCGGCTGTTCATGCTGCGGCTGCAGGGCGAGGCGCGGGTGCTCGATGCGCCGGAGGCTCCGGCGGAACCGGAGGGAGCCGCACCCGCCGAGCCCGAAGCCTTGTCGCCACCCGTGCGCCCCGAGCGCTTCCTGGTGCGCAAGCTGCGCCGCGAATTCCTCATCGCCGCTACCGACATCGACTGGCTCCAGGCCGAGGGCAACTACGTCGGCCTGCACGTCAACGGCCATGACTACCTGCTGCGCGCCACGCTGACCGACTTCCTGGCGCAGCTCGACCCCGTCCGCTTCGTTCGGGTGCACCGAAGCCATGCGGTGAACCTGGGCCGAATCAAGGAAATCGAGCCGCTGGACGGCGGCGATGCGCGGCTGCACATGCACGACGGCACCACCGTGCCCTGCAGCCGCCGCTACCGGGACGCGTTGCGCGCCAGTGCGGGCTGAACAGGTGCATGGCGGGCTCACGGCAGTCCGTTTTGGTTCATTGCGCACCATCAAAGAGCTTTCAGGCACCATTTTTGCTTCATTGGCCCACCCCTACAGGTCATTCGGGTGCGGCGCACCAATCCAAATCAAAAATCAGCAAGAAGCTTCAATGGACGCACTCAAACAGGGCGCAGACGCGCTGTTCATCCTTCTCGGCGCCATCATGGTTCTGGCCATGCACGCCGGTTTTGCCTTTCTCGAACTGGGCACCGTACGCAAGAAGAACCAGGTCAATGCGCTGGTGAAGATCCTGGTCGACTTCTCGGTCTCGACCATCGTGTATTTCCTCGTGGGCTACGGCGTGGCCTATGGCACGCATTTCTTCGTCGGTGCCACCGAGCTGGCGGAAAAGAGCGGCTACGAGCTGGTGAAGTTCTTCTTCCTGCTCACCTTCGCGGCAGCGATCCCGGCCATCATCTCGGGCGGCATCGCCGAGCGCGCCAAGTTCTGGCCGCAGCTGATTGCCACGGCCGTGATCGTCGGTTTCGTCTACCCGCTGTACGAGGGCATCGCATGGAACAAGCACTTCGGCATCCAGGGCTGGATCGCCTCGCTCACGGGCCACGAGTTCCATGACTTCGCGGGCTCGGTGGTGGTGCACGCGGTGGGCGGCTGGCTCGCGTTGCCGGCGGTGCTGTTGCTCGGCGCGCGGCGCAACCGCTACAGGGGCGACGGCTCGCTGAGTGCGCATCCGCCGTCGAACATCCCGTTCCTCGCGCTCGGTGCGTGGGTGCTGTGCGTGGGCTGGTTCGGCTTCAACGTGATGAGCGCGCAGAGCATCGACAAGATCTCCGGCCTCGTGGCCGTCAACTCGCTGATGGCGATGGTCGGCGGCACGCTGGTCGCGCTGGCCATGGGCAAGAACGACCCCGGCTTCGTCTACAACGGCCCGCTCGCCGGCCTGGTGGCCGTGTGCGCCGGCTCCGACCTGATGCATCCGCTGGGCGCGCTGGTGGTGGGCGGCGTGGCGGGCGCGATCTTCGTCTACATGTTCACGCTGGTGCAGAACAAATGGAAGATTGACGACGTGCTCGGCGTGTGGCCGCTGCACGGCCTGTGCGGCACCTGGGGCGGCATTGCGGCGGGCATCTTCGGCACGCAGGCGCTGGGCGGCATCGGCGGGGTGAACGTGTGGGCGCAGCTCATCGGCACCGTCATCGGCGTGGCCTGGGCCGCGCTGGCGGGTGCGGCGGTGTATGGCGCGCTCAAGGCTTCGGTGGGACTGCGGCTGTCGCAGGAGGAGGAGTTCGACGGCGCCGACCTGTCGATTCATCACATCTCGGCCACGCCCGAGCGAGAGGTCAACTGGTAATCGCCAGCCATCGCAGCAGGATGGGCCTGCTTGGGCTATTCTCGGCGCCCCTTACAACTGCCGAGGAGTAGAACCCATGACAAGAACACCCGCCCGCTGGCTGCGCCGCGGCATCACCGCACTGGCCGGCAGCCTGTTGATGCTTTCGTTCGCGGCGCAGGCCGGCGCCCCGCAGGTCAAGACCCAGGCGCCTGGCTTCTACCGCATGATGCTCGGCGACTTCGAGGTGACCGCGCTGTTCGACGGCACCCTCGACCTCGAACCCAAGAAGCTGCTCACCAACACCACACAGGCGCAGGTCGGCAAGCTGCTCGATCGCGGCTTCGAGAAGGACGCCGTGCCCACCTCGGTGAACGGCTACCTCATCAACACCGGCAGCAAGCTGGTGCTGGTCGACACCGGTGCCGGCGGCCTGTTCGGCCCCACGCTCGGCAGCCTGCAGGCCAACCTCAAGGCTGCGGGCTACCAGCCCGACCAGGTCGACGACGTGCTCATCACCCACATGCACGGCGACCACGTCGGCGGCCTCGTGCAGGACGGCAAGCTGGTGTTCCCCAACGCCACCATCCATGCCGGCCAGGAAGACGCCGACTTCTGGCTGAGCAAGGCCAACCTGGAGAAGGCCCCCGCCGAGATGAAGGACTTCTTTCAGGGCGCGATGGCGTCGCTGAACCCGTACGTGGAGGCCGGCAAGTTCAAGGGCATGAAGGGTGGCACCGACCTGCTGCCCGGCATCAAGGCCGTGCCCGCCCACGGCCACACGCCGGGCCACAACATCTACGTCGTCGAGTCCAAGGGCCAGAAGCTGGTGCTGTGGGGCGACCTGATGCACGTGGCCGCCGTGCAGTTCGCGCAGCCGCAGGTCACCATCTCGTTCGACGTCGACTCGAAGCCGGCGGCGGTCGAGCGCAAGAAGGCGTATGCGGATGCGGCGAAGGGGCGCTACCTCGTGGGCAGCGCCCACCTGCCGTTCCCGGGGCTGGGGCACGTGCGGGCCGAGGGCAAGGGCTACGTGTGGGTGCCGGTGGACTACCAGCAGGTGCGATAGCCGGCTGAATGGATGAAGCCCGAGCGGCGCGGCCCGGTGTTGCTGCGTCCTCGGGCGCGAATGCGCGCCCTGTAGCAAACTGGCCGACCGCTTCGCCTTAACCATTCGCCCCATGACTCAATCTCCCCCCGCCCTCGAAGTCCTCCCCCGCGACCTTTCTGCGTACCGCAAGGGCAACGTCGGCGTCGACTACGTGCACCGCTTCGAGTCCGGCAAGCCCGGCCCGCACGTGCTGATCAACGCGCTGACGCACGGCAACGAGATCTGCGGCATGACGGCGGCCACGCACCTGCTCGACAACAACGTGCGCCCGAAGATCGGCACGCTCACCGTGAGTTTTGCCAACGTGGCCGCGTACGAGTCCTTCAACAAGGCGCTGCCCTTCGACAGCCGCCAGCTCGTGCACAACCTCAACCGCATCTGGTCGCCCGAGTGGCTGGACGGCACGGAGGACAGTCCCGAGCTGAGCCGCGCGCGCATCCTGCGCCCGGTGGTGGATGCGGCCGACCACATCCTCGACATCCACTCGACCAGCCAGCCCGTCGTGCCGTTCTGGGTCTATCCGGCATTCGAGCGCAACGCCAAGGTCGCGCTGGCCATCGGCCGTCCCTCGGTGCACCTCGTGATGCCCGACGGCCTGGGCTCGGGCACCCCGCTGATCCAGTACGGCAGCCACGGCGGGCCGGACGGCAAAGGCGTGGCGATGGTGGTCGAGTGCGGCCAACACTTCCTGCGCTCGGCATCGGAGCTGGCGACGGCCGTCACGTACGACTTCCTCGCCTACTTCGGCCTCGTCGACAAGAACCTGGCCGCGCCTGCGCCCGAGCCGCAACGGCGCTTCCAGCTGCTGCAGACGCACGTCATCAAGTCGCCGGACTTCGCCTTCGTGCGACCGTTGATCGGTTTCGAGACCTTCGCCAAGGATGAGCTGATCGCGACCAACGGCGACGAGGAAATTCGCGCGCTGTGCGACGACTGCACGATCTTCATGCCCGCGCAGCGCGTGATCGTGGGGCGCGAGGCGGTGTATTTGACCAAGCCGATCTGAGGCCGGCCAGTCAGCAGATCAGGAGGTGCCGCGGCTTGTCCGTGGTGCTGTAGTCCGCGTGCCAGTAGTGCGGGTCGTCGCAAGGGCTGAATACGGCTTCGGCGCGGGCATGGCGGCCGTCGAAGTGCTTGTCGAGCGTGACATGGACCGAGCCGGGGTCGGGCCAGTCGATACCGGCGTCGCAGACTCGGTTGCCTGCTGAGACCTCGGCCGCGACGACGGCTTGCAGCGCAGGGTGCAGGCGGTCGTTGAGCAGGGCGAGGATGTTGCGCTGGCTGCCGGGGCGGATTGATGTGGCGAGGCAGGCTTCGGTGAACATTGGCTGAACGGTCATCGTTCGCCTTGTATTCAGGCTGCTGAGAATGCCTTGGACTTCGGAATCGTCCTGCCCCGGCATTTCGGGTAGTTGGCGCAGCCCCAGAAGCTTCCCTCGCTCTTCGATGAGTTCCTTTCGACCATCTTCGTACCGCAACTGGCGCAGGTGGGCCGCCAGTATTCGCCTTCATAGGCTACGGCGAGCAATGCGGCCTGCTGTTCCGGCGTGCGTTGGCCGATCAACTTGAGCAAGGCCGCGCCATCCTGCGCGTGAATGCCGTTGGTCTTCGCGAAGGCGAGGGCTTCGGCGGAGAAAGTCGAGCTCGTCACGTAGGTGCCGCCTTTGAGCTGGTGCGATGCCATCACACCGAAGAACTCGCGCATCTCCTTCACGCCCACGACCTTACTCTGCCAGTGCTTGCATTGAACGATGCGTGGGACGTCGCTGTGCTTGGAGTGAAGCCAGATGTCGATGCCGCCGTCCGCGCCATGCGATTGGCTGCGCGTGGTGAATCCGGCTTGGGCGTAGAGCGCTTCGCACAGTGCTTCGAAGCGGCGCCATTCAATGGCGGCAAGCACACCCGGGCTCCATTGCGGTTCGCGTTGTGGCGTGGGCTCGGAGGGAGAAGGGCTGGATTGAGAGGGCGCCGGGGCCAGTCCAGGCTCGTGCCGAGGGGCAAAAGAAGAGGATGGCTTGGGCCGGGACGGCTTGGCCGCAGGCGGCTGCGGTGCCGCATGTTCCACCTCTGGCAGGGACGTCTTGCGGGTGGCGAAGTAGTGCAAACCCAGCAGCACCACACCAATGGCCAATGCTGCCCAGCCCGCCGGCCGAAGAGCCGGACCGAGCGTGCCGATGATGGAGCCGTGCATGAAACTCGGTCCCACCAAAAAGATGACGCCGATGATGGCCGCCATCCATCCCTTGCCTGCCAGTTCCCTCCGCGCGCGCTCGCGGCGCCGCTCGGCTCTTGTTTGTTTGGCCATTGCTCCAACCCACCCCTTGTATGAGTAGCGCGAGTTTAGGAGCTGGGCGAAATCAGGAGTTCAGGGTGAGTACTCAGGCCGCGATGAACAACGCCGGGTCCACCATCGCCCGATTCAGCATCACCGACCAATGCAGATGCGGCCCCGTCACCCGCCCGGTCGCACCCACGGCGGCCAGCGCTTCACCGGTCTTCAGCACGTCATCGACCTTCACGTCGATGCGGCTCAGGTGGCAGTACATGGTCAGCAGGCCGCCGCCATGGTCGAGCCAGACGGTGCCACCGTTGAAGAAATAGTCGCCGGTGTCGATCACCTTGCCGGGCAGGGGCGCGAGCACCGGCGTGCCGGTACCGGCTGCGATGTCCATGCCGCTGTGCGGATTGCGCGACTGGCCGTTGAACACGCGGCGCAGGCCGAAGGAGCTGGAGCGGCGGCCGGGAACGGGCACGCGCATCTGCAGTACGGTATCGGGGTGCATGTCGGTGAGGGTGGCCATCACGCTGGTGAGGTGGTCGCGTTCCTTGGCGTAGCGCGCCTCGTCCTCGGGCGACAGGTCGACGGTGCGCGGGGCCACGGTGAGGCGCTGCTCGCGGTATTGCTTCGGGGCCACGGTGTAGGCGATCTGGCGTTCGGGCTTGCCTTCGGCGCGCACGGTGATGCTTGCCTCGCCGGGCTCGGTCGCGAGGGGGATGCCTACCAGCGCGGTCCATTCGATGGCATCGCCCACCACCAGCAGGGGGATGTCGCCCGCGAAGGCCTGGGGCCGCTTGGCCGACGGGCCCAGCGACAGGCGGGCGACGCCGCCGGGCACCTGCAATGCGCGGGGCCATACGCCGGGTGTTGCGGCTGGCTGCTTCTTTGCGGTCGACTTGATCGCAGCGTTGGCGTGCATCGCGGCGATCAGGCCGATCGTGCCGAGCACGGCGCTGCGGCGGTTGAGGGCGAGAGTTGCGAGGAAAGAGGAGGGCGTTTGCTTCATGTGAAGAGGACGGGAATAGGTTGGATGGAGGGTGCTATTCGCTCCAGGTTCCGGGCGCCAGGCCATTGAGCGTGTGAGGCCCGATTGCCGCGCGGATCAGTCGCAGCGTCGGAAGCCCCACGGCTGCCGTCATCCGCCGCACCTGGCGGTTGCGGCCTTCGCTGATCGCCAGCTCAAGCCACGCGGTGGGAATGTTCTTGCGTTCGCGGATGGGAGGCTGCCGCTCCCAGACTTCGGGCGGTGGATCGAGCAGCCGCGCCCTGGCCGGTCGCGTAGGGCCATCATTGAGTTGCACGCCGCTGCGCAATGCTGCGAGCGCTGCCTCGGTCGGCACGCCTTCCACCTGCACCCAGTAGATCTTCTCCATCTTGAAGCGCGGATCGGCGATGCGCGCCTGGAGCTTGCCGTCGTCGGTGAGCAGCAGCAGGCCCTCGCTGTCGGCATCGAGCCGGCCGGCGACGTAGACGCCGGGGATGTCGATGAAGTCCTTCAGGCCGCGCCAGCGGCCCTCGGGCGTGAACTGGCTGAGGACGCCGTAAGGCTTGTTGAAACGGATCAGGCGGGAAGAGCTCGGAAAAGTCATGAGCGCACAGGATAGCCCGGGTCTGTCCTGCAGCATCCGGACCGCCTCGGGGATTCCAATCGGCTCATCACACAGGAGAACCCGGCATGACGATGCGAAGCCACATCCCTCTCGCGTGCGTGGCGGCGGCAGCAGGCCTTTCGATGGCCGCCTGCAGCAGCTCATCCCTGCGCGTCGGCGGCGCGCCCGAGGCGAGCGTCAAGAACTGCGTCGCTGCGGCCGCGCGCGAACTGCGTGTGCCGCCCGGCAGCATCGTGGTGGACAGCGGCACGACGCCGCGCGACGGCGTCTACACGATCAACCTGAAGGTCGGGCCGCAGGGACGCTCCGCCGTGTGCACCACCGACGAGAACAGTGCGGTGCTGGGCGTGGTCTACAAGCGGCCCGGATAGCGGCGCAGGGCTTACTTGCCCCAGCTGTCCCGCATCCCCGCCGCGCGGTTGAACACGGGCTTGCCGTCCGCGCTGGCCTTGGCGTCGAGCACGAAGTACCCGTGCCGCTCGAACTGAATGCCGACACCGGCTTCGGCCTTGGCCAGCGAAGGCTCGACGAACGCCGAGCACACCTCCAGGCTCGCCGTGTTCAGCTCGTCCAGCAGTTCACCGCTGCCCGGATGGGCCGCGGCAAACAGCCGCTCGTACAGCCGCACCTCGGCCTGCACCGCATCCGCGGCCGCCACCCAGGTGATGTTGCCCTTTACCTTGATCGCATCCGCGCCGGGCGTACCGCTCTTGGTGTCCGGAACCAGCGTGGCCTGCACTTCGACGAGTTTGCCGCTCGCATCCTTGGTGCCGCCGGTGCATTCGATGACGTGGCCGTACTTGAGCCGCACCTTGTTGCCCGGGAACAGGCGGAAGAAGCCCTTGGGTTGCACTTCTTCGTAGTCGGTGCGTTCGATCCATACCTCGCGGCCGAGCTTGAACTCGCGATGGCCCATCTCGGGGTGGTGGGGGTGAACCGGCGCCGAGCAATCGTCGAGCGTGCCGTCGCCGCCCATCAACTCGCCCCAGTTGGTGATGACGAGCTTGACCGGGTCGAGCACGGCCATCGCGCGCGGGGCGATCGGGTCCAATGTGTCGCGCAGCGCGGCTTCGAGGCTGGCGTAATCGATCCAGCCGCCTGACTTGGTCGTGCCGCTGCGTTCGCAGAACAGCCGCAGCGCCTCGGGCGTGTAGCCGCGGCGGCGCAGGCCGGCGATGGTGGGCATGCGCGGATCGTCCCAGCCGTCGACGTATTTCTCTTCGACCAGCTGGCGCAGCTTGCGCTTGCTGGTGAGCACGTGGGTCACGTTGAGGCGGGCGAATTCGTACTGGCGCGGGTGCGGGCTGGCGACCAAGCCGCCTTCGGCGAGACGGTCGAGCAGCCAGTCGTAGAAGGGGCGCTGGTCTTCGAACTCCAGCGTGCAGATGCTGTGGGTGATCTGCTCCAGCGCGTCCTCGATGGGGTGCGCATAGGTGTACATCGGGTAGATGCACCACTTGTCGCCGGTGTTGTGGTGGGTGGCCCGGCGCACGCGGTACAGCGCGGGGTCGCGCATGTTGATGTTGGTGCTGGCCATGTCGATCTTCGCGCGCAGGATGGCGGCGCCGTCGGCCACCTGGCCGTCGCGCATGGCGCGAAAGCGCGCGAGGTTTTCCTCGGGCGTGCGGGTGCGGAAGGGGCTGTCGGTGCCGGGCGTGTTGAAGTCGCCGCGGTTCGCACGCACTTCATCGGCGGTCTGTTCGTCAACGTAGGCGAGGCCGGCGCCGATGAGGTATTCGGCGGCCTCGTACATGAAGTCGAAGTAGTTGCTCGCGAAATACTCGTGCGGCTGCAGCGTGCCTGGGGCGCTGGGGCGGTCGGCGAGGTAGGTTTCGTAGCCCAGCCACTTCACCGCGTCGCGGATGGAGTCGACGTATTCCTGGTCTTCCTTCTCGGGGTTGGTGTCGTCGAAGCGCAGGTGGCTCACGCCGCCGTATTCCTTGGCCAGCTCGAAGTTGAGCCAGATGCTCTTGGCATGGCCGATGTGCAGGTAGCCGTTGGGCTCGGGCGGAAAGCGCATGCGCACCCTGGCCGGGTCGGCCATGCCCTGGGCGTGGTGGGTGGCGTTGCCGGGCGATCCGCCCCATTTGCGGCCAGAATAAGCACCCTGTGCGAGATCGTTCTCGATCACGTGGCGCAGGAAATTGCTTGGTGCAGCGGTCGTTTTGGCGCCGTTTTTGTCGGTCGGGGAGGTCATTGCTTCATTCTAGAGGGCACCCCTTATAGGTTACCTTTGGCAACGTTCTTCACAATGCCCGGTGCACCCCCTTTGCATTTGCCGCGTTCAATACATCCATGGGCGGTTCAGATCCGAACGCAGCCCACAGAAACAAGGAGTCCAGGATCATGAGCCTCACACGTTCAACTTTCTTCAAATGGGCCACCGCAGGCGTGGTGGCAGCCGGTGCACTGTTCGCAGCCACTTCCGCCAGCGCCCGCGGCGACGTGAGCTGGTCGGTCGGTGTCGGCCTTCCCGGTGTGGCAGTGGGCGTGGGCGCTCCGGCCTACTACCCGGCGCCGGTCTATGCGCCGCCGGCACCCGTGTACTACGCACCCCCGGCCCCGGTCTACTACAACCCGCCGCCCGTGTACTACCGTCCGGCCCCTGTCTACTACGGTCCGCCGGCCTACTACGGCCCGCGCTACTACGGTCGCGGCTACCACCACGGCCACGGCCACTGGCGCTAAATCGCAACGTCATTCGTGACTGAATGAAAAAAGCCGGCCCCCAAAGGGCCGGCTTTTTCTATGGGCGCGTGCCAGCCGATTTCACATGGCGCGAAAAAGATGGGCGTACAAGCGGCTGACCGGGATCTTCTCGGCCCTGCCACGCAGCATCAGGTGCAGCTTGCCGGCCTCGTCGCGGTGCACCGATTCGATGGCCGAACTGCGCACCACCACCGCCCGGTGCACCTGCCAGAAGGTGTCGGCGTCGAGCTGGATCAGCAATTGCTTGAGGGGCGTGCGGATCAGGTATTCGTGCGAGGCGGTCAGCACGCGCAGGTATTTGTCGGCGGCTTCGAAGTACAGCACTTCGTCGATGGGCACCATGCGCACGGTGCTGCCGCCGGCGTCGCTGGCGGCGATCATGCGCAGCGGGGCGGGGGGCGTTGTTGCCGCGCCGGCTCCGGCGGCCGTCAGTACCTGGCGCCACTGGGCTAGCGTTCGTTCGAGCGCTTCGTCGGCCACGGCGGATGTGGGCGCAGGTTGCCGCGCGGCCAGTGCCTGCTGCAGCCGGCCCACGGTCTTGCGCAGGCGCCCGGGCTGCACGGGCTTGAGCACGTAGTCGATGGCTTGGGCCTCGAAGGCGCGGGTGGCGTATTCGTCGTAGGCCGTCACGAACACCAGTTGGGGCATCGGCGCCTCGTCGACGGGCCAGTTGTCGGCCAGTTCGGCGGCGGCACCCAGGCCGTCGAGGCCGGGCATGCGGATATCGAAGAACAGCACCTGCGGCTGCAGGCGCAACGCCTCGCGCACGGCGCTGCGGCCGTCGCCTGCTGTGGCGACGATCTGCAGTTCGGGCCATGCGGCGGCCAGCTCGGCCTTGAGGGCTTGAGCGAGCAGGGGTTCGTCTTCGGCAATGAGGGCGGTCGGGGTCATCTGGTTGTTGTTGTGGATGATGTTGTTCAGACGGGCGAGGGAAAGCTCAGCGTGGCGCGGGTGCCGCCGGCGCGCGAGGGCGCGAGGCTCATGCGGCCCTGCGCGCCGTATACCGTGGCCAGCCGCTCGCGCACCTGCTCGAGCCCGAAGCCGCTGCCTTCAGAAGGCGGTGCGGCATCGAGGCCCACGCCGGTGTCGCTCACCTCGATCTCCAGCAGGCCGGCCTGCCTGCGGGCGCGCACGACGATCTCGCCGCCTTCCACCTTCGGCTCCAGCCCGTGGCGAATGCTGTTTTCCACCAGCGGCTGCAGCAGCAGCGGCGGTACGGGCGCATCGCGCAGGTCGTCCGGCAGGTCGAGGGTGTAGCGCAGGCGCTCGCCCATGCGCACCGACATCAGTTCGAGGTAGTCGCCCAGCCGCTCGAACTCGGCCGACAGTGGATGCGACAGCGCGCGCGAGCCGCTCAAGGTCATGCGCAGGTAGCTGTTGAGCCGGTCGAGCATGGCCACGGCGCGCGGCGGGTCGACAGTGATCAGCACGCGCAGGTTGGCCAGCGTGTTGAACAGCATGTGTGGCTCGAGCTGCGTCTCCAGCAGCTTGAGCCGCGCCTCCGTGGCGTTGCGCTGTGCCAGCTCGATCTGGCTGCGCATGTGCTTGCTTTTGCCAAGGCTGTAGAAGAAGAAGCACATGCCGACCGTCGCGATGATGGTGATCGTGGCGGCGGTGGCCAGCTTGTGGTCCTTGAATTCGAGAAAGTCGAATCGAGGCGCGCCGAACCAGGCGTCGCCGATGAGATTGCCGACGAAGAAGCCGACGACCATGCCCATGACGATCAGGAGAAAGCCCGCCGGCCATCCTGGCCAGAGGGTTTCGCGGTGTCCGCTGATCAGCAGCCGGCCGATGTCGATGAAGAGCCAGCTCACGGTGCCGATCGCCAGCGAATAGACCAGGTGGCCAGCCCAGTTGCCGCCGCCGGTGAGGGTCATCGCGATGGCGATGAGGCAGCAGAAGACGGCGGTGATCAGGCCATGCCGCAGCATGCTCCGCAGGTTCTCGGGCGCGAACCTGTTGCTTGCAGCAGGCAGGCCTGCGCTCACCCGCGGTCCCCGGCGCCCAGTGCGCGGCGCTCGCGCTCCAGCAGCCTGTCGTAGAAGCCACCGCCGGCCACGAACCAGACCACGGCGCCATGGATCAGCAGGCCCAGGCCCCAGCCCATGAGCGGGTACATCGCCCAGCTGTGGCCATGTGCGGCAGAGAGCGTCACGAGACCGAGGTTGACCAGCACGTAGACAAAAGCGTGGATGTACCAGCCCATCTTGGCGCCGGCGCGGCGACGGGCGCGACGTTCGATGTCGGAGCGGGCGGGGTTCGATGCGAAGTGGTTCATGACAACTCCTTGTATTGGACAGGAATGAAATCCGAGGCGGCCAGCGGTGGCGGCGATGTCGCCTGCAAGGCCGCGCGCTGCCGCAGTTCCTCGGTCGTTTCGCCCGGCCCGTCGGGCTTCCAGCCCGGCGGCTTCACGAGGTAGCCGACGAAGGCGCGCACCGAGCGGGCCGAGGCGAGGTCGCGGAACAGCGCGCGCCAGTGCGTGAACTCGATCTCGAAGAGGTTGTACGAGGTGACCGGGTTCACCAGCCCGTAGCGGCAGGGAATGTCGGCGCGCTCGGGAATGTAGGTGCCGAACAGGCGGTCGAACACGATCAGCACGCCGCCGTAGTTGCCGTCCAGGTATTCCAGGTTGGAGGCGTGGTGCACGCGGTGGGCCGAGGGGGTGTTTAGCACCCATTCGAGCGGCCCGAGGCGCGGGATCCAGGTTGCGTGGATCCAGAACTGGTACAGCAGGTTCAGCGTGAGCATCAGCAGGATCACCCGCGGCGGCATGCCCAGCAGCGGCGCCAGCATGAAGAAGGCCAGCGTGCCGGTGAGGCGGCCGGTCCAGCCGAAGCGGTAGGCGGCCGACAGGTTCAGCTGGTTCGGCGAATGGTGGATGGCGTGGGTGCACCAGAACCAGCGCACCCGGTGCGCCGCGCGGTGGTACCAGTAGTAGCAGAACTCCTGGCCGATGAAGCAGGCGGCCCAGCCGGTCCAGTGGTCCATCGGCAGGGTGAAGAGGCGGTGGGCGTAGAACCAGTCCATCGCGCCGCTCCAGAAGGCCAGCGGCAGCAGCCAGCGCAGCGGGTATTCGCGCACCAGGAAGTCGACCACCGAGATGCCGGACGCCTTCCAGTCGTAGCTGCGCCAGCCGTTGCGCCAGGACAGCACGAGCGCCTCGGCGATGGAGGCGGCGAGCACCACCGTGACGGAGATCTTGAGGATCAGCAGGAGTACGTTCATGGCGGTGATTTCCTGGGGGCTGCAGCTCGGAATCTTAGGCGGCGCGGACCGTGGCCGTCATGGCGTCAGTACGGATGGCCAGCTTCCACAGGCGCACCGCACGGGCCGCGAAGACACCGCTGAAGGCACCGTACAGCACCGGGATCACGAGACCGAAGGCCGCCTGCTGGCGCAGTTCGGGGTGCATGGCCAGGGCCGCACCCACCACGTACTTGGTCAGGAAGATGCCCATCATGAGCATCAGTGGCACCGGGCTACCCGCCACGTGGAAGCGGCGCGCTGCCGCGTCGTAGCGGGTGGTGGCGGGCAGCGGGCGCTGCAGCACCAGCGCCAGCATCGCCACTGCCGCGGCTGCCCAGCCGAGCAGGGCGCCGAAGGAATCGCCGAAGACCGAGACCACGCCGTAGACCGACAGCGCTCCCATGGCGACGGGCATCAGGGTGATGCGGCCCAGGCTCACGTTGTTGGCGAGCAGCTGCCTGGCGCCGAGCCACAGCAGCAGGAAGAACACGGCGAAGACCCACTTGGGCGTGTGAAGGACGATTTGCATCAGCATGGCGGCGCTCCGTTGAAGTGGAAGGTTGAATCGATGCAGCGGACTGTGCCGACGCACGCCCGTTCCTGCCACGGGCGTGCGACGAAATGCATGCGGGCGGCGCGAACTGCAGCCCGAAGGCGTGAATTGCGCTTGATCGCGTATGTCGGCGGGCAGCTTTACCGTCGCTTTACGGCGTAGCAAACAGCCGGACTACCATTCCGCGCTGTACTACGCTGGTCCGCACTCCTGCCCTGCATTTCCTGCACGCACCGTCCATGGAACAAGAAAAACCATCCGAGCCCCTGCCTCCCACCGTCTCGCCCACACATCCGACGGTGCGCAGGCGCCGCTGGGTCGGCGGGCTGCTGACGCTGCTGCTGCTCGTGGCACTGGGCGGGGGCGCCTGGTATCTGATCCAGCGGTCGAAGACGCCCGTTCCCGGTGCCGGCGGCGGCCCCGGTGCCGGACGGCAGGGCGGGCCCGGTGGTCCGGGCGGCCCGGGTGGGCGCGGCGGCGGTGGCGGGGCCTCCAGCACGGTGGGCATCGCCACGGCCAGGCAGGCCGACATCCCCGTGCAACTCGAAGCGCTGGGCACCGTCACGCCGCTGGCCAACGTGATCGTCCAGCCGCAGGTGTCGGGCGTGCTCACGGCCGTGCTCTTTCAGGAAGGGCAGATGGTCAAGAAGGGCGACGTGCTCGCCACCATCGACCCGCAGCCGTTCCAGAACGCGCTGGCGCAGGCCTCGGGGGCGCGGCAGCGCGACGAGGCGCAGCTGGCGGCGGCGCGCGTCACGCTGCAGCGCTACCAGACCCTGCTGGGGCAGGACTCCATCGCCCGCCAGGACGTGGACACGCAGGCCGCGCTGGTCAAGCAGCTCGAAGGCACCGTGGCCATCGACCGCGCCAACGAGAACACGGCCAAGCTCAACCTCGCCTGGAGCCGCATCACCGCGCCGGCGAGCGGGCGCATCGGCCTGCGGCCGGTGGACGCGGGCAACTACATCTCGACCGGCAGCACCAACGGCGTGGCGACCATCACGCAGATCGCGCCCATCGACGTCGAGTTCGCCATTCCCCAAGACCGCGTGCCCGAAGTGCAGGAGCGCCTCGCGCAGGGCGCCAAGCTCGACGCCACCGCCTTCGACCGCACGCGCACGCGCCGGCTCGCGAGCGGTACCTTCGCCACCCTCGACAACCTGGTCGACACCGCGACCGGCACCGTCAAGGCCAAGGCCCGTTTCTCCAATGCCGACGAGGCGCTGTTCCCGAACCAGTTCGTCAACCTGCGGCTGCTGCTGCGCACCGTGAGCAGCGCGGTGGTGGTGCCGGTCACGGCGCTGCGCCACGGCCCCAACGGCGACTATGTGTATGTGCTGAACGACGACAGCACGGTGTCGCAGCGGCCGGTGACGCGCGGTGAATCGAGCGTGGACAACGTGGCGGTCATGTCGGGCCTGAAGGCCGGCGAACAGGTCGTGACCGAAGGCGGCGACCGGCTGAAGGATGGCGCGCGGGTGCAGACCCAGGCCGAGCGACCAGCCGGCGCGGCATCGGCGCCCGCGGGCGGCACGCATCGCGGCCGCCGCCAAGGCGGCCAGGGCGGTGGCGCCGGTGGTGCGGGCGCGCCCAAGGCGGGTGAAGCCGGCACGGGTGCTGCTCCTGCCTCTCCGGCAACCCCCGCGGCTCCCGCGGCATCCCCGGCCCCTGCCGCTCCCGCGACCCCCGCCAAGCTCCCGACCGCCGAGCAGCGCCAGCGCATGCTCGATTCCGCCAAGGACAACCCCGAGCAGCTCGAACGCCGCAAGCGTTTCCTCGAAGCTCTGGACCGCGGCGATCCGGCGGCGCTGGAGCGCTGGCAGCGCATGTCCGAAGGCCGCGGCGGCGAAGGCGCGCAGGGCAGGCGCGGCAACCAATGACGGGCGGTCGTCGCAGTAGCAGCACGGAGGCCCCACGTTGAGCCCGTCACGCCCGTTCATCCTCCGACCGGTGGCGACCTCGCTGCTGATGGTCGCCATCGTGCTGGCCGGCCTGGTGGCGTTCCGCTTCCTGCCGCTGTCGGCACTGCCGCAGGTCGACTACCCGACCATCCAGGTGCAGACGCTCTACCCGGGGGGCAGCCCCGAGGTGATGAGCAACACCGTCACCGCGCCGCTGGAGCGCCAGTTCGGCCAGATGTCGGGGCTCGACCGCATGAGCTCGACCAGCGCCGCGGGCGTGTCGATCATCACGCTGCAGTTCTCGCTCGGCCAGACGCTCGACGTCGCCGAGCAGGAAGTGCAGGCCGCCATCAACGCCGGCGGCTCGCTGCTGCCGGCCGACCTGCCCGCGCCGCCGGTGTATGCCAAGGTCAATCCGGCCGATGCGCCGGTGCTCACGCTATCCATCACCTCCGACACGCTGCCGCTCACCGACGTGCAGAACCTCGTCAACACGCGGCTCGCACAGAAGATCAGCCAGGTCTCGGGCGTCGGGCTGGTGTCGCTCAGCGGCGGGCAGCGCCCGGCCGTGCGCATCCAGGCCAATACGCAGGCGCTGGCGGCCAACGGCATCGGTCTGGACACGCTGCGCACCGCCATCTCGGCAGCCAACTCCAACGGCGCCAAGGGCAGCTTCGACGGACCGAAGCGCGCCTACACGATCAATTCGAACGACCAGCTGCTGACGGTCGACGACTACAAGAACCTGATCGTCTCGTACAAGAACGGCGCGCCGATCCGCATGGTCGACGTGGCGCAGGTGGTCAACAGCGCCGAGAACAACCAGCTCGCCGCCTGGGCCGGCAACAAGGCCGACGGCACCAGCAAGCTGTCGCCCGCGATCATCATGAACGTGCAGCGCCAGCCCGGCGCCAACGTGATCGCCACCGTCGACGCCATCAAGAAGCTGCTGCCCGAGCTGCAGGCCGGCTTTCCGGCGGGCCTGAAGATCGAAGTGCTCAGCGACCGCACTGCGGGCATCCGCGCTTCGGTGCAGCACGTGGAGATGGAACTGGTGCTGGCCGTGGTGCTGGTGGTGCTGGTGATCTTCGCCTTTCTCGGCAGCCTGCGCGCCACCGTCATTGCCAGTGTCGCGGTGCCCATCTCGCTCATCGGCACCTTCGGCCTGATGTACATGCTGGGCTATAGCCTGAACAACCTGAGCCTGATGGCGCTGACCATCGCCACCGGCTTCGTGGTGGACGACGCGATCGTGATGATCGAGAACATCGCGCGCTACATCGAGGAGGGCGAGAAGCCCCTGCAGGCCGCCTTCAAGGGCGCCACGCAGATCGGCTTCACCATCATCTCGCTGACGGTGTCGCTCATTGCCGTGCTGATTCCGCTGCTCTTCATGGGCGACGTGGTGGGCCGGCTGTTCCGCGAGTTCGCGGTGACGCTGGCCATCACCATCCTGATATCGGCCGTGGTCTCGCTCACGCTCGTGCCGATGATGTCGGCGCGCTGGCTCAAGCACCAGCCGAAGAAAGAAGGCGGCACGGGCTTCGGCGCGCGCGCCCAGCGCTTCTTCGAAGGCGTGATGCTGCGCTACGACCGCTCGCTGCATTGGGTAATCGATCACCAGCCGCTCACGCTGCTGGTCGCCTTGCTCACCATGGTGCTGACCGTGGTGCTGTACCTCACCATTCCGAAGGGCCTGTTTCCCACGCAGGACACCGGCCAGCTGCAAGGCCGCATCCAGGCGGCGCAGGACGTGTCGTTCGACCGCATGTCGCAGCTGCAGCAGCAGGCGGCCCGCGCGATTCTGGACGACCCCGACGTGGAGAACCTCAGCTCCTTTGTCGGCGTGGACGCCGCCAACAACACCATGCTGCACACGGGCAGCATGCTCATCAACCTGAAGTCCGGCCACGACAACCAGCAGAAAGTGATGGACCGGCTGCGCGAACGCGCGCGGCAGGTGGCCGGCGTCACGCTGTATCTGCAGCCCACGCAAGACCTGACCATCGACGCCGAGACCGGACCGACCGAATACCGCGTGTCGCTCGAAGGCGTGGACAGCGCGACGATCACCGGGTGGATGAAGAAGCTCGTGGCGAAGCTGCAGGACTCCGACAAGGTGCGCAACGTGAGCAGCGATGCCGGGGCGCAAGGGCTGGCCGCCTTCGTGAACGTGAACCGCGATACGGCCGCCCGGCTGTCGATCACGGCGAGCACGGTGGACGATGCGCTCTACAGCGCCTTCGGCCAGCGCATCGTGTCGACGATCTTCACCGAGACGAACCAGTACCGCGTGATCCTCGAGGCGCAGCCCGGGATGGTGAACACGCCGCAGACGCTCGGGCAGCTGAGCCTGATCGCGGGCTCCGGCACCGCGACGCCGCTGTCCGCCATCGCCGACATCACCGAGCAGCAGGCACCGCTGCAGATCACGCACGTGGCGCAGTACCCGGCGAGCACGCTGAACTTCGATACCGCGCCTGGGGTTTCGCTTGGCGCTTCGGTCGATGCGATTCGCGCAGCCGCCAAGGAGATCGGGCTGCCGAGCAGCGTGACGATGACTTTCCTGGGCGCTTCAGGGGCCTACGAGAGGTCGCTGTCGAACCAGCTGTGGCTGATTCTTGCCGCCGTCGTCTGCGTGTACATCGTGCTGGGGGTGCTGTACGAGAGCTACGTGCATCCGCTGACGATCCTGTCCACGCTGCCTTCTGCCGGGGTCGGTGCTTTGCTCGCGCTGATGATCACCGGCAATGACCTGGGGGTGATCGGGATCATCGGGATCATCCTGCTGATCGGCATCGTGAAGAAGAACGCGATCATGATGATCGACTTCGCTATCGATGCGGAGCGTACCCAGGGCAAGTCTGCGCGCGAAGCCATTCATCAGGCTGCCTTGCTGCGCTTTAGGCCCATCCTGATGACGACGCTGGCTGCCTTGTTTGCTGCCATTCCTTTGATGTTGAGTTTTGGGGAAGGCGCCGAGTTGCGCAGGCCTCTTGGCCTGGCGATCTTCGGCGGGCTGATCGTCAGCCAGTTGCTGACGCTGTTCACTACGCCTGTGATCTATCTGGCGTTCGACCGGCTGGGTGGGGAGAGCTCTCGACGGGGCGTGATCGAGGAGGAGGCGGTTTGAACCGTTTTGCTTCCTGCGGCTTGTTTGTTTCCCGAGGCCGGGAGTTCCGCCCGGCGGCGGACTTACTTTCTTTTGCTTCGCCAAAAGAAAGTAAGCAAAGAAAAGGCGACCCCACTGTCTGCGACCCCTTCGCTGCGCTACGGGGCAACCTGCGGTGCTCGCGCCTGCTGTGGGGTATGGGCTGTTCCGGAGCCGAGCGCAGCGAAGGCCCGTCCCCAAATCCCTTCTGGCTGCGCCGAGGAGCGCAGCGTTTCGCGGATCAGGGCTCGCAGCTGTTTGAGCGAAGCGAGTTCTGCGAGACCCCGCGAAACGCGAGCACCGCAGGTTGCCCGCAGCGAAGCGGAGGGACGCAGACAGTAGGGTCGCCTTTCTTTTGCCTACTTTTCTTTGGCGAAGCAAAGAAAAGTAGGTCGGCCGCCGGGCCGAGACCCGGCCTCCGCCCCGAGCAGGGGAAAGAGCGATGAATCTCTCGCTGCCTTTCGTCCGCCGCCCCATAGGCACAGTCCTGCTGACCATCGGCGTCGCCCTCGCAGGCATAGCTGCGTTCTTCGTCCTCCCGGTCTCTCCGCTCCCCCAGGTCGACTACCCGGTCATCTCGGTAAGAGCATCCATCCCGGGAGCAAGCCCCGAGACGATGGCAACCAGCGTGGCAACCCCGCTGGAGCGCCACTTGGGCACCATCGCTGGCGTCAACGAAATGACGTCCACCAGCTCGGTGGGCTCCTCAAGAGTCACCCTGCAGTTCGACCTGAGCCGCAACATCGACGGCGCGGCCCGCGAAGTGCAGGCCGCCATCAACGCCAGCCGCGTGGACCTTCCCGCCACGCTGCGCAGCAACCCGACCTATCGCAAGGCCAACCCGGCGGCCTCGCCGGTCATCATCCTGGCCCTCACGTCCAAGACCAAGACCCCGGGCCAGATCTACGACGCCGTCTCGAACATCGTGAGCCAGCGCCTGTCCCAGGTGGACGGGGTGGGCGACGTGGAAATCGGCGGCGGCTCGCTTCCCGCGGTGCGCGTGGAACTGCTGCCGTTCGCGCTCAACCGCTACGGCATCAGCACCGAGGACGTGCGCGCCGCCATCCAGGCCTCCAACGCCAACCGCCCCAAGGGCATGGTGCAGGGCGAAGGCCGCAAGCTCCAGATCTACACGCAGACGCCGGCCCTGCGCGCCAGCGACTACGCCTCGATGGTGGTGGCCTGGCGCAACGGCGCGGCGGTGCGGCTGCAGGACGTGGCCGAGGTGCTCGACGGCGTGGAAGACACGCGCACGCTGGGCCTCTTCAACGGCCAGCCGGCGATCGTCATCCTCATCACGCGGCAGCCCTCGGCCAACATCATCGAAACCGTGGACAGCGTGCGCGCGCTGCTGCCCGAACTGCAGGCGCAACTGCCGCCCGACGTCACGCTGCAGGTGGCGTCGGACAGCACCAACTCCATCCGCGCCTCGCTGCGCGAGGTCGAGTTCACGCTGATCGCCGCGGTGCTGCTCGTGGTGCTGGTGGTCAGCCTGTTCCTGCGCAGCGCGCGCGCCACCATCGTGCCGGCGGTGGCCACTGTGGTGGCCCTGCTCGGCACCTTCGGGGTGATGTACCTGCTGGGCTTCAGCCTCAACAACCTGAGCCTGATGGCGCTCACGGTGGCCACCGGCTTCGTGGTGGACGACGCGATCGTCGTGCTCGAGAACACCAGCCGGCACATCGAGTCCGGCATGTCGCGCATGAAGGCGGCGCTGCTGGGCGCGAAGGAGGTGGGCTTCACCGTGCTGTCGATCAGCGTGTCGCTGGTGGCGGTGTTCATCCCGCTGCTGTTCATGGGCGGGCAGGTGGGGAGGCTGTTCCGCGAGTTCGCGATCACGCTGTCGGCGGCGGTGATGATCTCGCTGGTCATCTCGCTCACCACCACGCCGATGATGTGCGCATGGCTCCTGAAGCCCGGCGGCGAGCACGACAAGAACAAGCCGCAGGGACGCCTCGGCCGCATGGCGGCGCGCAGCTACGACTGGGTGCTCAAGCGCTACGAGAACAGTCTCGACTGGGCGCTCGACAGCAAGGCGCTCGTCATGCTCATTCTGGTGGCGGTGGTCGGGCTCAACGTCTACCTGTTCAGCGCCGCGCCCAAGGGCTTCTTTCCGCAGCAGGACAGCGGCCAGCTCAACGGCGGGCTGCGCGCCGACCAGAGCATTTCGTCGCAGGCGCTGGCCGACAAGCTGCGGCAAGTGATCGATATCGTCCGCAAGGACCCGGCGGTCGACACGGTGATCGGCTTCACCGGCGGATCGCGTGCGGGCGGCGGCTTCATGTTCGTCAACCTGAAGCCGGCCAACCAGCGCACGGAAAGCGGCCTGGCCGTGATCGCGCGGTTGCGGCCGCAGCTCAACGAGGTGACCGGCCTGCGCGTTTTCCTCGGCCCCGTGCAGGACGTGCGCTCGGGCGGCCGCGCCAGCAATTCCACCTATCAGTATTCGCTCAAGAGCGACAGTCTGACCGATCTGCGCACCTGGGCCGTCAAGCTGTCCGACGAACTGAAGACGCAGCCGGTGCTGACCGACATCGACACCGACCAGGACCAGAACGGCGTGGAGACGGTGGCCAAGGTCGACCCCGACAGCGCGCGCCGGCTCGGCCTGACTTCGACAGCCATCGACAACGCGCTCTACAACGCCTTCGGCCAGCGGCAGGTGGCAACCATCTACACCGAGCTCAACCAGTACCACGTGGTGATGGAGTGGGCGCCGCGCTACACGCGCAGCCCCAATTCGCTGAGCGATGTGTACGTGCCGGCGACCAAGACCTCGGTGATCGGCGGGCAGACGGTGACCACCCAGGTGGCGGCGACGACGGGCACCACGTCGTCCTCCGGCAGTTCGGCGGCACCGGCCACGGCCGCGAGCGCGACGGTGCCGGTCTCGGCCAACGCGGGCCTGCGCGGTGCGTCGACCGGCAACGTGCTCAGCAACACGGCCACTGCCCTGGTGCCGCTGTCGGCGGTGGCGAAGTTCGAGGAGCAATCGGTCGCAACCTCGGTGAGCCATGAAGACGGCGAGTTGGCGACCACGATCTCGTTCAATCTTGCCGAGGGCGCGAACCTCGGCGACGCGCGCGAGGCCATCGCGAAGGCCGAGGCCAACATCGCCATGCCCACCAACGTGCGCGGCGCATTCGCCGGCACGGCAGCCAGTGCGCAGCAGTCGCAGGGCCAGCAGTTGATGCTGATCCTGGCGGCGCTGGTCGTGATCTACATCGTGCTGGGCATCCTCTACGAAAGCCTGGTGCATCCGATCACCGTGCTGTCGACGCTGCCGTCGGCCGGCGTGGGCGCGGTGCTGGCGCTGCTGATGTTCCGCATGGAGTTCTCGATCATTGCGCTGATCGGCGTGTTCCTGCTGATCGGCATCGTGAAGAAGAACGCCATCCTGATCATCGACTTCGCGCTGGAAGCCGAGCGCTCGCGCGGGCTCACGCCGCTCGAGGCGGTGCGCGAGGCCTGCCTGCTGCGCTTCCGACCGATCCTGATGACCACGCTGGCAGCCGCGCTGGGCGCGCTGCCGCTGGCCATCGGCTTCGGGGAGGGCGCCGAGCTGCGCCGGCCGCTGGGCGTGGCCATCATCGGCGGGCTGATCGCGAGCCAGCTGTTGACCCTGTTGACGACGCCAGTGGTCTACCTGTTGCTGGACAAGCTGCGCCGCCGCAGCAAACATGAACACGAATTGAGCCGTGCCACGCCCGTCTGAGAACAACACCGCCATGAACGCACTGCTTTCCACTTCGCGCTTTTCGCTCTCGGCGCTCGCGCTCGCCGCGGCCCTCGCCGGCTGCGCTGTCGGCCCGCGCTACGTGCAGCCCACCACCGCCGCGTCCATCGACTGGAAAGAGCAGAAAACCGCCGAAGGCTGGCTGCCCGCCGCGCCGGCCGATGCGCTCGACCGCGGCGAGTGGTGGAAGCTGTTCGCCGACCCCACGCTCGACGAACTGGCCGGCCGCGTGCAGGTGTCGAACCAGAACATCGCCGCGGCGGTGGCCAACTACACGCAGGCCCAGGCGCTGGTGCGCGGCGAGCGCGCGGCGCTGTTCCCGTCGGTGTCGCTCGACGGTTCGGCCAAGCGCTCCGGCACGGTGGGCGGCAGCAGCACGTCGAGCCCGGCGAACACTTTCTCGGCCACGCTCGGCGCGAGCTGGACGCCCGACGTGTGGGGCCGCCTGCGCGAAGCCGTGAGCAGCGCGCAGGCCAACGCGCAGGCGAGCGAGGCCGATCTTGCGGCCGCGCGGCTCTCGGCCATTGGCAGCCTCGCGACCAACTACTTCTCGCTGCGTGAGGCCGATGCCGAGATCGTGCTGCTCGACGAAACCATCCAGGGCTACCAGCGCGCCTTCGAGATCACGAGCAACCGCTATGCGGCCGGCATCGCCGCACAGACCGACGTGCTGCAGGCGCAGACGCAACTCGTCAACGCCAAGGCCGAGCGCGTGGGCCTGCAGCGCACGCGCTCCACCTACGAGCATGCCATTGCGATGCTGCTGGGCGTGGCGCCGGCCGACTTCAGCCTGCCGGCGGCGCAATGGACGCCCATGGTGCCCGGCGTGCCGCTCGGCGTGCCTTCCACGCTGCTGCAGCGCCGGCCCGACATCGCGGCGGCCGAGCGCTCGGTGGCGGCGGCCAATTCGCAGATCGGCATTGCGCGCGCGGCGTACTTCCCGAACATCGGCCTCACGGCCTCGGTGGGCAGCAACGCAAGCCGCGTGAAGGATCTGTTCGGTTCGGCCAACACCCTGTGGGGGCTCGGACTGTCGGTGGCGCAGGTGATATTCGACGGGGGCGCGATCGCGGCCAATGTCGATTCCGCCAAAGCCGGCTACGAGTCCAGCGTGGCGCGCTACCGCCAGACCGTGCTTACCGCCTTCCAGGCCGTGGAAGACCAGCTCACCGCCAGCGCAACGCTCGCGCAGCAAGAGGGCCTGCGCCGCGAGGCATCCGCGGCGGCCGACAAGACCGAGCAGCAGCTGCTCAACCGCTACCGCGCCGCGCAGGTGAGCTACACCGACGTGGTCACGGCACAGGCTGCCGCGCTCAGCGCGCGGCGCACGCTGGTTCAACTGCAGGTCAATCGCCAGAACACCGCCGTCGCGCTGGTCCAGGCGATGGGCGGCGGATGGCAGGCCGGATGGATGGAGGGCAACGCCAAGGCGGACGCGGCAGCACCGCCCCCCGCCGCTTCCCGCACGCAGTAGGCGGCGATGCCGGGGATGGGCGCGAGGCCCATCCGCAAGCCCGAAGGTCAGCGCAGGCGCTTCGCCGGGCCTGATTGCAATGTCACGACGTCCGGGCGGTCAATGCGCCGTACGGTCGATGGTGTGGCCCAGGTAGTCCTTGTCGGTCACCAGCACCCACAGCGCCAGCACCAGGATCACCGCGGCCACGAGCACCGCGTTGACCATGGCCATCTCGATGCCGCGGAAGCCGAGCACCCACGGCGAAACCGCGAGCCAGGCCGCCAGGCCCACCTCGGTCCATTCTTCCCACTGCCGGGGCACGAAGGTCGCACCGAGCGCCACCGCGCCGAGCAGGATGCCGGTCGCAACCATCGTCCACATGGCGGCCGTCGTGCCCGAAAAGCCCAGAACCCAGGGCGAGACGATCAGCCAGGCGCCGGCGACGGCGTTGACAGGGTCTTGCCAATGCTTCACTTGCTTCATGGTCATTACCTCCTGTCGCGACAAGGCGCCGCGACAACGGTTGGATACACCGTTGCGGGCAGGGTTCCGCTGGACGAGCTAGCTGCCCCGGGCCGCCGGGGCCGTGAGGTAGGCCCCCGATTCGAACAGTTGCGCCTCCGCTTGGTCGATGCGCCGGATCACGGGCTTGCCGGCGCGGCTGGCCAGCAGCTCGACCAGAGCTTCCGTCACCGCCACCCCGGCCGCGACCGAGGGGAAGAACGAGGGGCTGTTGATCGTGAAGAGCAGCGTCTCGTCCGCCAGCAGCGACAGCGGCGAGGCCGCGCTGTCGGTGATGGCAACGATGTGGCAGCCCGCCGCCCGGGCCGCCTGCGCCACCTGCAGTGCCTCGCGCGAGTAGGGCGCAAAGCTCGCCACCACCAGCGCGTCGCCCTTGGCAAAGGCGCGTTGCTGCATCTCCAGCGAGCCGCCCTGGCCGTCGACCAGGTGCACGCTGGCGCGGAAGAGCCGGTACACGTAGACGAATGAAAAGGCGATCGGAAAGCATGCCCTGAAACCCGCGGCATGCACGGCCGGCGCCTTCTCGATCAGCGCGCAGGCCTTCTGCAGCGCCTGCTCGCTCTGCTGGTGGGTGGCCTCGAGGTTGCGGCGCTGCACCTCGAACATTTCGCCGGTCAGCGTCTGGTCCTTCGCGCGGCCGACGAGCTGCTTGGCGCGCCCGCCGTAGGTTTCGGAGCCCAGGCCCATGTCGGCGGCAAAGGCCTCCTTGAGCTGCGGCCAGCCCCCGAAACCCAGATGCTGCGCGAACCGCACGAGCGTGGCGGGCGTGCTCTGCGAACGCGTGCCGACGTTGCGCATCGAGCCCGTGACCACCTCGTTCGGGTGGTCGAGCACGTAGCGCGCCACCTGCTGCAGTGCGGGGCTCAGTTCGTTGAAACGCTGGCGGATCTGCTCTCTGGCGCCCATGGCGGTGTCCCTCTTCGGCTGTTGCTGGAACAAATGTACCGGAGGTGGAATGTGCGAACAGTTGACGGAACAAATGTTCCAAACAATAATCCATCGGAAACGTTGGTTCCAACCCCGAGTCCAGCTTCCAGCCCGCCATGACGCACGTCTTCCACCGCCACCTTCGCCAGACCCCGCCCGTAGCCGCCGGCTCCCACGGCATGTTCATCCGTGACGCCGAGGGCCGCGAATACCTCGACGCCTCGGGCGGCGCCGCGGTGTCATCGCTGGGCCATGCGCACCCCGAGGTGCTGGCCGCCATGCACGCCCAGCTCGACAAGCTGGCCTATGCGCACACCAGCTTCTTCACGAGCGAGGTGGCCGAACAGCTGGCCGACGAGATGATCAGCTCCGCCCCCGAGGGCATGAGCCACGTCTACCTGGTGAGCGGCGGTTCGGAGGCGGTGGAGTCGGCGCTGAAGATGGCGCGGCAGTACTTCGTCGAAATCGGCCAGCCGCAGCGCACGCACTTCATCGCGCGCCGCCAGAGCTACCACGGCAACACGCTGGGCGCGCTGGCGGTGGGCGGCAACGCGTGGCGGCGCGAACCCTTCGCGCCGATCCTCGTGCCGGCCACGCATGTGGCGCCGTGCTATCCGTACCGCGAGCAGCGCGCCGACGAAAGCGCCGAACAGTACGGCCTGCGCCTTGCGGCCGAACTCGAGGCGGCCATCCTCGCGCAGGGTGCCGACCGGGTGATCGCCTTCGTGGCCGAGACCGTCGGCGGCGCCACGGCCGGCGTGCTCACGCCCGTGCCGGGCTACTTCAAGGCGGTGCGCGCGGTGTGCGACAAGTACGGCGTGCTGCTGATCCTCGACGAGGTGATGTGCGGCATGGGTCGCACCGGCTCGCTGCATGCCTGCGAGCAGGAGGGCGTGGTGCCCGACCTGATGACCGTCGCCAAGGGCCTGGGCGGCGGTTACCAGCCCATCGGCGCGGTGCTGGCGCAGCGCCGCATCGTCGATGCCATGTCGAAGGGCAGCGGCTTCTTCCAGCACGGCCACACCTACCTCGGCCATCCGATGGCCTGTGCCGCCGCGCTCGCGGTGCAGCAGGTGATCCGGCGCGACGGGCTGGTGGCCAAGGTGCGCGAAGACGGCATTGCGTTTGGCGCGATGCTGGCCGAGGCGCTGGGCGCGCACCCGCATGTGGGCGACATCCGCGGCCGCGGCTTCTTCTGGGGCATCGAGTTGGTGGCCGACCGCGCGAGCAAGGCGCCGTTCGATCCGGCGCTGAAGCTCAACGCCACCGTCAAGAAGGACGCCATGGCGCGCGGCCTGCTGTGCTACCCCTTCGGCGGCACGGTCGACGGCCGGCAGGGCGACCACGTGCTGCTGGCGCCGCCCTTCATCGCCACGCGGCAGGACCTGCAGGAGATCGCCGCGCGGCTCGCGGCCTCCATCGACGCTGTCACGCGGGCCGCAGCTGCAACGGCGCGCTGAGCGCTCCCCCTTTCCCGTTCGTTTTCCCTCAACCATCGTTCCGAGGAGCGTTCCATGCCCAAGCTTCGTCCGCTGTTTCCCTTCGCCGCCGTGCTTGCGGCTGTGCTCATGCCCTTCGCCGCCGCACAGGCCCAGGACAACGACACGCTCGCCAAGATCAAGGCCAGCGGCGCCATCACCTTCGGCTACCGCGAGTCGTCGTTCGGCTTCTCGTATCTCGACGGCAACCTCAAGCCCGTGGGCTACAGCATCGAGATCTGCAACCGCATTGTCGAGGCGGTGAAGACCGAGCTGAAGATGCCCGCCATCGAGATCAAGTACCAGGCCGTCACCTCGGCCAACCGCATGCCGCTGGTGCAGAACGGCACGGTCGACATCGAGTGCGGCTCCACCACCAACCTGGTCGAGCGCCAGAAGCAGGTGGCGTTCTCGCCGGACATCTTCCGCTACAACGTGCGCATGCTGGTGAAGGCAGATTCGGGCATCAAGGGCATCGCCGACCTGCAGGGCAAGACAGTGGCCACCACCACCGGCACCACCTCGTTCCGCCTGCTGCGCGAGGCTGACCGAGGCCGCAGCCTCGATGTGACCAACCTCGCGGGCAAGGACCACAGCGACTCCTTCCTGCTGGTGGAAAGCGGCCGCGCCCAGGCCTTCGTGCTCGACGACATCCTGCTGGCCGGGCAGATCGCGAATGCGCGCAACCCGAAGGACTTCATCATCACCGGCGAGAGCCTTCGCACCGAGAACCAGTCGCTCATGTTTCGCAAGGACGACCCGGCCTTCAAGGCGCTGGTCGACCGCGTGGTGTCGGGCATGATGAAGTCGGGCGAGATGGAAAAGCTCTATGCCAAGTGGTTCATGTCGCCGATTCCGCCGAAGGGCATCAACATCAACTACCCGCTCAACGCCGAGACGAAGGACGCGTTCGCGAACCCCTCGTCGAAAGGCATCTGAACCCCGTGACCCCATGACTCGCATTGCCCTGATCCACGCCCTGTCGCACTCGGTCGCGCCCATCAACGACGCCTTCGCGCGCGACTGGCCCGAGGCTCGGCGCATGAACCTGCTCGACGACAGCCTGTCGGCCGACCTCGCGCGCAACGGCAGCAAGGGGCTCGACGGTGCCATGCACGAGCGTTTCCAGCGGCTCGCGCAGTACGCGGTCGACACGGGCGCGCAGGGCATCCTCTTCACCTGCTCGGCCTTCGGACCGTGCATCGAGGCGGTGGCGCGGCGGCATGCGGGCATTCCGGTGCTCAAGCCCAACGAGGCCATGATCGACGAGGTGGCGCAAGGGCAGGGGCGGCTCGGGCTGATCGCCACCTTCGCGCCGACGCTGGCCTCGATGCCGCCCGAGTTTCCGCAGGGTACGGCAATCGAACCCGCACTGGCCGAAGGCGCGCTCGACGCATTGAATGCCGGCGACACGCAGCGGCACGACGCCCTGATCGCCGCGCAGGCCGTGGCCCTGAGCAAGCGCGGCTGCACGCGCATTGCCTTGGCCCAGTTCAGCATGGCGCGGGCGCGCGCCGCCTGCGAATTGGCCAGCGGCCTGCCGGTGCTGACCACGGTCGACAGCGCAGTGCGCGCACTGCGCCGTCGCTTCGGGCCCGGGTCAGCGTGAGCGCGAGCCTTCGATGACCGAGAACAGCGCCGTCATCGCGATCTGCGCCGCGTCGCTGCGCCCCAGGTAGCGGGGAATGCCGGTTTCGCGGTCGGTCGCGTCCAGGCCCTGCGACAGCCGCCGGTAGATGTCCGCCGAGGGCATGCACGCCGAGGTGCCCAGCGCATCGCAATAGGTGTCGATGAGCACGCCCGCGAGCTGCTCGCTCTGCGCGTTCGACAGCTTCATCGGGGTGCCCGCGAACACGGCGGCGATGCAGTGCATCAGGTAGGCCTGCGTTTCGAGCGAGAACGACTGCTGCCGCACGTAGCACTCGACGGCTGCCCAGAACAGCGGCTCGGAGGTGCGGCGCCAGCTTTCCAGCACCTTGCGCGCCTTGGCCACCAGGTCGGCGTGCGCATCGCCGGGCTCGGTGGGGCGCAGCGCCAGGCCCTGCAGCGTGAGCGCGGCCTCGGGACCGGCCGCACCGAGGAGGAAGCTCCAGAACTTCCAGCGGGCGTACCACTTCTTGTCGTGCGCCGGGTCCAGCGTTTCGAGCAGCCAGAAATCGATGCTCTGCATGGCGTCGACCTGCTGTTCGGCCATGTTGCCGCCGCCGAGGTCCAGCACCGGCATGCCCGACTGCATGCGGTCGGCCGCGATGTGGCCCTGCGCCACGATGCAGGCGCTCGTGCCCGTGCGGTCGATGTCGAGCAGCCGCTGCATCAGCTGCTGCAGCTCGCTGGCCGATGCGCCGGTGGCCTCGGCCACCCGCCGCATCGAGGCGCGCTGCTCGCGCTCGAGATCCTGCGCGTTCTTCCGGCGGTCTTCGCCGTGGTCGTCGGCGGTCGAGGCGTGTTCTTCGAGCCCGTCGTTGGGCGTGAACGTTCGCATTGATCAAAGCTCCTTCGGGCGCCACACATGCCCGAACATGCCCGACTGTGTTCCAACGCACCGGGTCTGAACATCACCCGAACAGGGGAGCCTGAATGGCGCCTGACTGCTCCCTCGCGATAATGGCCGCTCTTCAAAGGAGTGCGCGTGGATATTGTTTTGCTGGTCAAGGCCGCCGTGATGGGCATCGTCGAAGGGCTGACCGAATTCCTGCCGATCTCGTCGACCGGCCACCTGATTCTTGCGGGCTCGCTGCTCGGTTTCGACGACGACAAGGCCAAGGTCTTCGACATCGCCATCCAGACCGGCGCGATCTTCGCGGTGATCCTGGTCTATTGGCACAAGATCAAGTCGACCGTCGTCGCGCTGCCCCGGCAGCCGAAGGCGCAGCGCCTGGCGCTGAACATCTTCATCGGTTTCCTGCCCGCGGTGGTGCTGGGCCTGCTGTTCGGCAAGGCCATCAAGGCCCACCTGTTCATTCCGACCGTGGTGGCGAGCACCTTCATCATCGGCGGCTTCATCATCCTGTGGGCCGAGAAGCGGCCGCCGGGTTCGGTACGCGTGGAGCATGTCGACGACATGTCGCCATGGGATGCGCTCAAGGTGGGCCTGGTGCAGTGCTTCGCGATGATCCCGGGCACCAGCCGCAGCGGCTCGACCATCATCGGCGGCATGCTGCTGGGGCTGTCGCGGCAGGCGGCGACCGACTTCTCTTTCTTCCTGGCCATTCCGACGCTGATCGGCGCCGGTGTGTACAGCCTTTACAAGGAGCGCGCGCTTCTGTCGGTGGCCGACCTCCCGCTGTTCGCGGTGGGGCTGGTGTTCTCGTTCATCAGCGCATGGTTGTGCGTGCGCTGGCTGCTGAAGTACATCAGCACCCACAACTTCATTCCGTTCGCGTGGTACCGCATCGCCTTCGGCATCGTGGTGCTGGCCACCGCGTGGAGCGGGGCGGTGGTCTGGGCGGAGTAACTTTGCGCGGCGCTCAGCTTGCCTTTGCCGTCAGCGGCACCTGAAGCGTCAGCCGCGTCTCGCCCGGGCGCGACTGCAGCCGCAGTTCGGCCCCGAGGCGCCGCGCCCGGGCGCGCAGGCTGCGCAGTCCGGCACCCGCGCCCTTGTCGGCGCCATCGACCACGAAGCCGCGACCGTCGTCGCGCACGCTGAGCTGCAGACCCGCGCCGGTGCGCGTCACGGCCACGTCCACGCGCCGGCCTGCGCTGTGCTTGAGCGCGTTCGTCAGCGCCTCCTGCAGGAAGCGCAGCAGGTCGAGGCTCTGTGACGGCGGCAGCTCGAGCGTCTCGATGTTCGATACCTGCCAGCGGCAGTCGATGCCGTTCGCATCGAGCAGCTGCGAGGTGCGGTGGCGCAAGGGCGCGAGCAGCTCACCGAACGCACGCGCCCCGTCGTGCTGGCCCGTGGCCTCGATGATCAGCCGCAGGTCGTCGCGCAGGCTCTTGAGCATCGCGAGCAGTGCGGGCGCGGAAAGCTCTTCGGGCCTGCGTTCGAGCGTGGCAATGCTGCCGACCAGCATGCCGCCCAGCCCGTCGTGCAGGTCGCTCGCGAGGTTCACGCGCTCGCCGATGCGCGCATGCGCCAGTTCCAGCGCATGCTGCTGCGCGAGCGTGGCGGCCAGCTCGGCCTTGGCGGTGTTCACCTCTTCGATGAGCTCGGTGTTGAAGTTTTCGATGCGCTTCAGGCTGCTCACGAAGCGCCCGGCCTGCGTCAGCGCCATGCCCAGCAGCAGCACGTACGACGACATGGTCGTGTAGTAGATGTTGCTGTGGATCACCTGCGTGAACACCAGCAGGTCGTGCATTGCCGTTGCCGCCGACACGGCCATGAAGGGCGCGAGCGAACGCATCGGGCTCGCGCGGTGCCGCAGGGCATGCATGATCGATGCGCTGTTCACCGCAATGACCGTGAGGCCGCCCACCAGCGTCCAGATGGCGCGGTGAACCGGCAGGTCCAGGCCGCTCGCCAGCCACAGGTCGAGCACGCCGGCCAGCGCGACCAACAGTGCCGCCGCTTCAAGGCGCGGCATGCGCGATGCGCAGAAGCGCAGCGCAAAGACGATGTAGGACACGCCGAAAACAAGGAGCAGCGAAGTGTTGAGCGCCTGCCACCCGTGGTTGGAGGCAAACGGCCAGGGACTGGTGGCGATCTGGTTGTAGCCGAACAGCAGCCACAGCACCGACATCAGCGCGAACCATCCGTAGGCCGTCTCGCGCCGTCGCAGCAGCCACAGCGCGGCGAAGAACGCCGAGACCGCCGCGCTGACCGCAAGGCCCAGCACCTGCAGGTCGCGGCGCACGAACCGCTCCCGCTCGTAGGCCGCCTGCACGGCGGCGGGCTTGCCGAGACTGACCGGGCCCAGGCCGGCCTGGTAGGCGGACAGGCCCGAGACGCGGACCGTCAGCATGTTGGTGGCGCCCGGCTTCAGCAGCGGCGGCGCCAGCAGCCAGTAGCGCGGCATGTTCCAGGCGCGGGTCAGCGGTTCGACCAGGTTCTGGTCGCGCGAGATCGGCGTGCCGTTCAGCGAAACCTCGCCGGCCATGTTGAGGTAGTGCAGCAGCAGGCCTGTTTCGTTGGTCTGCGTGGGCTGGTCCCAGGTCAGCCGGTACCAGACCACGCCGTCGAAACCGGGCCAGCGTTCGGCCCAGCTGTCGGGCAACGTGACGCGCGTCCAGCCGTCGGTCGGCGGACTGGTCTCGTTCCAGCCCGTGCCGCGCACTGCCTCGACATGGAACTCGGGAGGAGGGGGCTGCTGCGCGAGCGTTCTCGCGGGGATGGAAACAAGGAGGAGGAAAAGAAAGGCGCCCATCAACGCGGCAAGCAATGCCTGTGCGGGCGGCGCGGGCTGCCGGCTCCTCATTCGATCGGAATCCTTCATCTACCAGTTCTCGGGGATGGCCTCGATGAGAACGAAAAGACACACTTTGCCATGTTTTGTCTTAGTTGTTCACAGGGGGAAAAGGCCATGTCCATCCGGATCCACGCGCAACTGCTGGCGATTGCCTTGTCTTTCGCGGGAAGCGCACATGCCGCCGGCTATGCGGCCGGTGGTGCGGGCAACGCAGGCCCCGCCCAGCTCGGCTGGACGAGCAGCGCCGGCGGCGGCGCGGCTACGGTCTCGGGAGACGGTTCCACCGCGATCGGTGCAGGTGGCGATGGCAGCAACGGAACTGCTGGCGGCACCGGTGGAACGGGCGGCGTTGGCGCCAGTGCGACCGCGAATGGTTCGACGGCCATCGGGGGCGGCGGAACCGCGGGGCAAGGTAGCGCGGGCGGCACGGGCGGGGCAGGGGGAAGCGGCGCTCAGGCCACGTCCTCCGGCGCCATTGCCGTCGGCGCTGGCGGCACCGGCCTTGACGGTTGCTGCGGCTTCGGCGGCCGGGCCGGCGGCAGCGGCGCGCAGGCCACGGGCAACTCGGCGGTCGCCATCGGAAGCGCCTCGGGCACCAGCCAGGGCGCATTGGCGTCCGGCAACGGCAGCACGGCGATCGGCGGCGCAAACGGCGGTGCTTCGGGCGCGGCGGCGCTTGCGACAGGCGGTGTGGCCATCGGCTCGGGCAGTCGGGTCGAAAGCGGTGCGAGCGGCAGCGCGGCCATTGGCGCGAACTCCGTTGCCACGGCGGCGAATACGGTCTCCTTCGGGTCCACCGGCCAAACGCGTGGCCTGGTCAACGTCAGTGCGGGATCGGTGACCGCCACGAGCACCGACGCCGTCAACGGCAGCCAGCTGTACTCGGTGCGAGAGACCGCCGACACCGCCCTGGCAACCGCCAGCGGCGCAACGGCCGTGGCTGCTCTTGCCCAGGGCGCTGCGGCGTCAGCCGAGGGCACGGCGAACACTGCGTTTGCCAATGCAGGCACGGCACAGGCCATGGCGAACGGAGCCCAGACGGCGGCTGTTGCTGCCCAAGGCACGGCGAACACCGCGCTCGCCAATGCGGGCACGGCCCAGACCACGGCCAACGGTGCTCAGGCTGCGGCAACGGCTGCCCAGGGCACGGCGAACACCGCCCTGGGCGTGGCGAACAACTCGGTCCAGTACGGTCCGGGTGGCGCGACCGTCAGCCTGAATGCCAACGGCGGCGCGGGAACCACGCTCAGCAACGTTCGCGCCGGCACGGCCATGACGGATTCCGCCAACGTCGGGCAGGTCCAGCAGGCCGAGCAAGGCGCCGTGGCGACCTCCAACAGCTTCACGGTGCAGCAGGTGGCCGCATTGCAGAGCGTCATGAATCAGGCCCTTGCCAACGGCCTGTGCAGCTTCAACGGAGGCAGCGTGACCTGCGGCACGGGCAGCAAGGCCACCGGTGCGGGCGCCACGGCGATGGGCACCAATGCCACGGCCAATGGCGACAGCACCACCGCCGTCGGCAGCGGCGCCGAGGCCCGTTATGCCGGCTCGGTCGCCATCGGTGCAGGCGCCAGGGCGCTGGCCGATCCCACCACCGCCGTAGGGAACAACGCGGTGGCCACCGGCAACAACGCCGTGGCGCTCGGGGCCAACACGCTGGCCTCGGGCAGCAATGCGGTTGCGCTGGGCCAGGGCTCGGTGGCGGATCGCGACAACACCGTGTCGGTGGGCAACGCGGCCACCGGGCAGTTGCGCGGCATTGCGAATGTCGCGCCCGGCATGCTGGGCACCGACGCCGTCAACGTCAACCAGCTGCAGCAGGCGGTGAGCAGCGCGACCAGCCAGGCGAATGCCTTTGCCGCAAAGGGCATTGCAGCGGCGCTCGCCATGCCCTCCATGCCGACGCTTGCAGCAGGCAAGAAGTGGATGGGGGCCGCCGCGGGCAACTACGCCGGCGCATCCGCCATCGGCTTCGCTTTCGGCTACCAGGTCAACGACAACCTGAACCTGGGACTGGGTGTCTCCACCGCCACCAGCGGCGGCAGCAGCAACCGCGTTGCCGCCCGCATTCAGGCGGGCTACGCATGGTGAAGGCCAGGGAGAAGGCCGGCGCGGGTCAGGTCAGCGCAGCAAGCCGTGCCGCCGGCCCTCGAAGACGGCCTCGGTGCGCGAGCTGACGGCCAGCTTGCGGTAGATGTTCTTGGTGTGGCATTCCACGGTCAGCCTGGAGATCGAGAGCGATTCGGCCATATCGCGGTTGCTCAGGCCTTGCGAGACGAGTTCCAGTATCTCGCGCTCCCGGCGCGTGAGCGCGGCCGGTGCTTCTGTGGATGCCTGCACTGCCGCTTCGGCCGGAGGCGGCTGGTGCGTTGCCAGCCAGGTGAGGATGTGGCGCGCGATGCTCGGGTCGATGGGCGCGCCGCCCTGTTCGATGCTGCGCAGCGCGATGCCCAGCTCGATGTCGTCGCGCTCCTTGAGCAGGTAGCCGATAGCGCCTGCGCGCAGGGCTGCGAAGATGATTTCCTCTGTGCGCCAGGCCGAGATCACCACCGCCGGAACGCCCGGGTGGTGCGCCTGCAGCCAGCCGATGAGCTCGACCCCGCTGCCGTCGGGCAGGCCGATGTCCACCAGCACCAAGCCGTAGCCCTGTTCGCCCAGAAGCTGCCGGGCACCGGCGACGCTGTCGGTCACCGAGATGTGGCTCTCGTCGCAGCCGAGGGTGGACAGCACGTAGCGCAGGCGCTCCTGCATGGCCGGCTCGTCCTCGACGATCAGCGTGGGGCTCAGCGAAACGGGTTCGGCGTCTTCGGTCGGAAGGGGAGACATGGGTCGGATTCTTCGGCCAGGCCGGTGAGCCGGGCGCAAGGTATTTACTTATTTTCCAGACTTGTTGCCAACGATTGTTGGGCAGGCCTGCACATGATCAGGTAAGTCGAGTTCGTGATCGGCTCCAGGTGCTCCGCCTCGCCGCGGAAGCCCAGCCGCTCGTAGAAGGCCACGCTGCGCGGCGTGAAGGTTTCCAGGAAGCAGGGCACGCCCGCCGCGTCGGCCTCGGCCAGCGTGGGCGCCAGCAGCTGCGTGCCCAGCCCGCGCCCCTGCGCATCGGGCGAGATGCCGAGGATCGACAGGTACCAGGCATGCGCCGGTACCACGGCCGGCGAGCGCGCGGCCATGAAATCGACGATGCGGCGGTAGTTGTCGTGACCCCGCGGGCCCAGCGCGCCGGCGAGGTAGTCGCTCTTCGCCGCCGACTCGGTCGCGTCGATCGCATCGGCGCGAGGCAGCAGCCAGGCCGCCGCCCCGAGCCGGGCGTCTTCGGCGGCGAGGTAGCGGCCTGTGCGCACGGCCTCGCCCAGCGAGTAGGCGAAGTAGTTGGCGAGCACCGCCTTGCGCCGCGGCATGTCGTGCTCGAAATCGACGGAGATCGCGAGATAGAACGGGTCGACGATCAGTGCGTCGGCCAGCGCAGGCGCTGACGGAAATTCGGGCTGCATGCGGAATCGGCAAGGTTCGGGAATGACCCGGGCGATTCTAGGGAGCCATGGCGGCCGCGCCTCAATCCAGCGTGACACCCCCGCTCAGGTTCAGCACCGCGCCGGTCATCGCGCCCGCGCCATCGGAGGCCGCGAACAGCGCGGCGGCCGCCATCTGATCGAGCGAGGGCAGACGCTGCACCAGCAGGCCGGGCGGCTTGGCCGCGAGCATCTGCTCGACCGTGAGCCCCATGCTCTCGGCGGCCGGGCGGAACACCTCGCGGGCGTGCGACCCGGCCGTCACCGCCTCGGGAATGGCGTGCGAGCGGATGCACACGGTGCGGATGTTGAAGGCCGCCAGCTCGCCCGCCATGTGGCGCGAAAGCGCCTCCACACCCGCGCAGGCCACCGCGTGGCCCAGGTAGCCCGGCCCCGGCAGGCGCGAGGCTGGCGTGGACACCGAAAGAATCACGCCCCCGCCGCGCTTCGCCATGTGCGGCGCCACGGCCCTGGCCGTGAGAAAGCAGCTGCGGGTGTAGGCCTGCACGGGCAGGAAGAAGTCTTCCAGCGGCAGCGCCGCGAGCGGCGTGCCCTGCACGTGCATCACGCCGATGGCGTTGAGCGCGATGTCGATGCCGCCGGCGCATTCGGCCACTTCGGCGGCGTGGCGGATCATGGCCTGCTCATCGAGCGCATCGACCACGGCCGCCTCGGCGCGCGCGCCCTCGGTTTCGATGGCCCGCACTGCCGCATCGAGCCTGGCGCGGTCGCGCCCCGTGATGAACACCCTGGCGCCTTCACGCGCGAAGGCGCGGGCCGCCGCGCCGCCGATGGCACCGCTGCCACCGTGAACCACCACGCACTTGTTCCTGAACGTCTGCGACATCGTTTCTCCTCGGGTTGCCGCCCGCGACATGCGGGCGTTCCATCCAAGGACGCGGGGCGGTGGTCCGATCCGACATCGCCGGCAGATCTTTTTTCAAACCTGCGGAATTCGCGCCGGAATCACGCCCGGGTCGTACCAGGTGACCGGCCTGATCTCGAAAACCCCGCCCTCGAAGGCCAGCCGGTGCGCCGCGTGGGTCGCTTCCTCGACCGACTCGCACTCCACGATGTAGATGCCCATGAGCTGCTCCTTCGTCTCGGCGAAGGGCCCGTCGGTGACCAGCGGGTGCATGTCGCCCGCCTGGCGCACCGTGGTCGCCACGTTCGGCATCAGCCGCAGCACGGTGCCGAGCTTGCCCTGCGTCTGGAGGTCCTCGCGCAGGTCGGTGTGGCGTTCGAGCATTTCCTCTTCGACGCCCGGTTCCCAGGCGGCCACCGTGGATTCGGAGCCGTAGATGAGGATGGAATAGAGCATGGTCTTCCTTTTCTTTCCGTGGTTCGTGGCGGGGTGAGTCGGTATCAGCCGGGCGTGCCGATGCGGTCGAGCATTGCCCGGATGTGCGCTGCCTCGGCGGCGGTGCGGGCCATGCCGAGTGCGCGCGCGAAGGCGGCGCGGGCCTCGTCGGCGCGCTCCAGCTGCATCAGCAGCGCGCCCTGCAGGCCGTGAAAGTGGAAGTAGCCGTCCAACGCGCCGGCCAGCGGTTCGGTCAGCGCCAGCGCGGTCTGCGGCCCGTGCAGCTTGTGCACCGCCACCGCGCGGTTCAGCGTGACGACCGGCGAGGGCTGCAGGGTTTCGAGCGCGGCGTAGAGGCGGTCGATCTCGGCCCAGTCCGTGTCCCCGGCGTGCGCGGCCTGCGCGTGGGTGGCGGCGATGGCGGCCTGCAGCTGGTAGGGGCCGGGCCTGCGCTGCCGCAGCGCGCCTTCGACCAGCGCCAGCCCCTCGGCGATGAGCGCGCGGTTCCAGCGCGTGCGGTCCTGGTCTTCGAGCAGCACGACCATGCCGCCGTCATCGAGCCGCACATCGGCGCGCGCATGCTGCAGCAGGAGCAGGGCGACCAGGCCCATCAGCTCGGGCTCGCCGGGGAACAGCTCGAGCAGCAGCCGCGCGAGGCGTATGGCTTCCTCGCACAGCGCGGCGCGCACGTGCTCCTCGCCGCCGCTGGCCGAATAGCCTTCGTTGAAAAGCAGATAGACGGTGGTGCACACGGCAGCCAGCCGCTCGTCGCGCTCGCGCCGGCCCGGCGTGTCGAAGGGAATGCCGGCCGAGGCCACGCGCTTCTTGGCGCGGGTGATGCGCTGCTCCATCGCGCTTTCGCCGACCAGGAAGGCGCGTGCGATCTCCCGCACCGACAGGCCCGAGACGATGCGCAGCGCCAGCGCGATCTGCTGCGTCAGCGGCAGCTCGGGGTGGCAGCAGACGAAGAGCAGGCGCAGCACGTCGTCGCGGTAGTGCGTCTGGTCGAGCTGCTCGACCAGGGCGGCTTCGGTGTCGTCGAGGTCGGAAATGAGCGCGTCGTCCTCCGGTAGCGCCTCGTGCTGGTTGCGCCGGCGCACCTCGTCGAGCGCCGCGTTGCGCCCGACGAAGATCAGCCAGGCCAGCGGATCGCGCGGCGGGCCGCTCGCGGGCCAGTGCCGCAGGGCGCGCAGGCTGGCTTCCTGGAAGGCTTCCTCGGCCATGTCGAGCTCGCGGAAGTAGCGCAGCAACGCGGCCACCGCGCGCGGGCGCGAGGCGGTCAGCGTGGTGGCGATCCAGGCGGTGTCGTCGTCGGTCATGCGGCGCGCTTGCTTGTCTGCTTGCTTGTCCTTCGTTCCTGCTCACCCAAGGACGCATCAGTATGCGTCGCGCCGACACGCTCGGCAAAATCGGACGCACTTTCCTCGACGAACAAGAAATGGAGCACCGCGAAATGACGCTGGCAATGAGCTGGAGCGAATGGGCCGATCACGACGGCATCGGTTTGGCCGAACGAGTCCGCAAGGGTGATGTGACGGCGGCGGAACTGGCTGCGCAGGCGGCGGCCGGCATCGCGAAGGTCAACCCGCAGCTCGACGCGGTCGTCGAAGTGTTCGACGACGTGGTGGCCGACCCGCTGAAGGACGGCATGAACCCCGACGGCGTGTTCGCGGGCCTGCCCTACCTCATGAAGGACCTCGGCCCGACGCTGAAGGGCCGGCTGCAGGAATTCGGCTCGATGATGATGCAGGGCCATCGCCCGGCGGCCGACAGCTTCCTCACGCAGCAGCTGCGCAAGGCGGGGCTCAACATCGTGGGCCGCAGCACCACGCCGGAGTTCGGCGTGTGCAGCTCGGCGGAGAACGCCTTCCACGTCACGCGCAACCCCTGGGACCTCGAATACACCACCTGCGGCTCGTCGGCCGGCACGGCGGCGATCGTGGCGGCCGGCGTGCTGCCGCTGTCGCATGCCACCGACGGCGGCGGCTCCATCCGCATTCCGGCGGGCGTGAACGGCAACATCGGCCTGAAGGTGTCGCGCGGCGTGTTCTCGCTGGCGCCGGGGCTGTCGGATCTTTCCGGGCTGGTGTCGATCCAGGGCTGCCACAGCCGCACCGTGCGCGACACGGCCGCCTTCGTCGACCATTGCCGCGGCGGCGCCCCTGGCGAGTTCATGCCCTTCTGGTCGCCGGCCGAGCCGTACAGCGAACTCATCCGGCGCGACCCGGGCCGCCTGCGCATCGCGCTGTCGCATGAGTGGGGCGACTTCCGCGCCACGCCGCATTTCGTGGCCGAGCTGGAGCGCGTGGGCAGGTTCCTCGAGGGGCTGGGCCATCACGTCGAATGGGTGCTGCCGGCGGTCGACTTCAAGGCCGCCTTCGACGCACAGACCACCTGCTACATCAGCAACTTCGCGCAGGTCATCGACGGCCACCTACACCGGCTGGGGCTGGAGCGCCCGCCGGCCGAGCTGCTGGAGCCGATCAACATCAAGATCTGGGAAGCCGGGCTGCACACCTCATACACCGAGCGCTCGAAGATGCAGGCGGTGTTCAACACCACCTCGCGCGCCTTCGGCGACTTCTTCCAGCGCTGGGACATCATCCTCACACCCATCACCGCGCTGCCCACGCCGAAGGTGGGCACCAGCGAGTACCTCACGACCAGCACGAACCCGTCGGTCTACGACTGGTTCGCCAACCTCTGGCAGAACTTCGCCTACACGCCGCTGGCCAACCTGTGCGGCATGCCGGGCATCTCGCTGCCGATGGCTGCGCAGGAAAACGGGCTGCCGCTGGGCATCCAGGCCCAGGCTGCGCAGGCGAACGACGGGCTGCTGCTGCAACTGGCGGCGCAGATCGAGCGGGCGCTCGGGGGCCAATGGAATTCGGGCAAGCGGCCCGGGGTGCACGTTACCCAAGAGTGAGGGCGCGGCGGCCGCTCAGAGCAGGTTGCGCAGCGCCGCCTCGATGGCGGCGGCGGTGGCCAGCGGCTTTTCCATGGGAAACAGATGGCCGCCGTCGAGCATCGCGATGCGTCCCTTGGTGACTTGCTCGGTCATCGCCATGCCCACCTGCTTCATCTCCACCGACTGGCGCCCGCCGATGAAGGCCACCTTGCACTTGGGCGGGTGGCGGCGCAGCAGGGCGCCGAGGTTGTGGGGCAAGGTGTTGTAGATGGCCGTTTCCACGTTGCGGTCGAAACTCAGCTCGCGCGTGTCTTCTCCCTCGAAGGTGCCGTGGTCGATGTAGTCGTGCAGCACCTGCTCGTCCCATTTGGCAAAGGCCTTCTTGCTGCGGAAGTGCTCGAACACCGCCTCGCGGTGCGCCCAACTGTTCCTGCGCCGGTGGCTGATGGCGCCGGGCGAAATGCTCTTCATGAGCGGTGTGCGCTTGACGACATTGAGCGTGTTCGCGCGCCAGCCGCTGAGGATCGGCGAATCGAGCAGCACCACGCCGCAGGCGAGCTCCGGGTGCAGCGCCGCGCACATCAGGCTCAGGATTCCGCCAAGCGAATGGCCGACCAGGAACACCGGTCTGCCGGCGCGGCCCGCGCGCTGCTGCGCGAAGTCGGCCAACTGCTGCACGAGGTGCGGCCAGTTGTCGGTGACGGGGTACTTCGGGTCGTGCCCGAACTTCTCGATGGCGTCGACCTCGAAGCCGCGGCTGCGCAGGCTGTCGAGAACGACGCGGTAGGTGCTCGCGGGAAAGCTGTTGCCGTGCGAGAAGACGACGGGAGGCATCACCACAGCCGCACCGGGCTTCAGATGAGTTTTTCGTCGGGCGTGGAGATCTTGCGCAGCGCGCTGTGCCGCGTGGCGGGCATCTTCAGCGGATGCTCGGTATGGCTGTCGTCCCACACAGGGTCTTCGATGCTGTCGAACACCTCGCGCAGCTTCTGGCCCCAGCTGTTGTGCATCATGCGGTAGTAGGGGTTGTCGGCGTCGATGCAGATCACGCGATCGGTCTCGAGCTTGTTGGCCTCGTACACCACGAGGTCGAGCGGCAGGCCGACCGACAGGTTCGACTTCATGGTCGAGTCCATCGACACCAGCGCGCACTTGGCGGCCTCGTCGAGCGGGGTCTCGGGCGTGAGCACGCGGTCGAGCACGGGCTTGCCGTATTTCGATTCACCGACCTGGAAGTAGGGCGTCTCGGTGGTCGCTTCGATGAAGTTGCCCGCCGCGTAGACCAGGAACAGGCGCATGCCTTCGCCCTTGACCTGCCCACCGAAGATGAACGACACGTTGAAGTCCAGCCCCGCATGCTTGAGCGCTTCGGCATCGCGGTCGTATACGTGGCGCACCGCCGAGCCCAACACGCGCGCGGCATCGAACATGCTCTTGGCGTTCCAGATGGTGATCGGGTCGCCCTGCGTGCCGTCTTCGCGGGTTTCGCGCAGCTCCTCGATCTGGAGGATTTCGCGCACCGACTGCGAGATGCTCAGGTTGCCCGCCGACAGCAGCACCATGACGCGGTCGCCCGGCTGCTCGTAGACGATCATCTTGCGGAAGGTGCTGATGTGGTCCACGCCCGCATTGGTGCGCGAGTCGGAGAGAAACACCAGGCCGGCGTTGAGTTTGATGCCTACGCAGTAAGTCATGAGTTCATCTTGCATGAACGGTGCCCGGTCATGCGGCGCCGAGTTCACGTTTATTCAGTTTTTGAAGGGCATACAGGGCGTCGAGCGCCTCGCGCGGGCTCATGGTGTCGGGGTCGAGCGCAGCCAGCGCGGATTCTACGGCGCTGGCCAGCGGCGTTTCGGCTACCGGGGGCGGTGCGAACAGGTCGACCTGTGCACGAGTTTGCGCATGCTGCGATTCGAGTGCTTCCAGCGCCTGCCGCGCATGGTTGACCACCGCCGCGGGCATGCCCGCGAGCCGCGCCACCTGGATGCCGTAGCTCTTGCTGGCCGGGCCGGGCTGCATTTCATGCAGGAACACGATGTCGCGGCCCGCCTCGGTGGCGCTCACGTGCATGTTCACCGCACCGTGGTGCGTGGCCGGGAATTCGGTGAGTTCGAAATAGTGCGTGGCGAACAGCGTGAAGGCCTTGCTGCGGTCGTGCAACTGGGCCGCGATGCCCGCGGCCAGCGCCAGCCCGTCGAAGGTGCTGGTGCCGCGGCCAATCTCGTCCATCAGCACCAGCGACTGCGCCGTGGCGCTGTGCAGGATCTGCGCGGCCTCGGTCATCTCGAGCATGAAGGTCGACTGCGCATTGGCAAGGTCGTCGGCCGCGCCGATGCGGGTGTGGATCGCGTCGATCGGCCCGAGCCGGCAGGCGGCCGCCGGTACGTGCGAGCCGATGGAAGCCAGCAGCACGATGATCGCCACCTGCCGCATGTACGTCGACTTGCCGCCCATGTTGGGGCCGGTGATGACCTGCATGCGCTGCTGCGGCCCGAGCTGCGTGTCGTTGGCGATGAAGCCGCCCGACGACTTCTCGGCCAGCCGCGCCTCCACCACCGGGTGGCGGCCCTGCTGGATCTCGATGCACGGGTGCGCCACGAAGCTGGGCGCGCGCCAGTGCAGCGTGTGCGAGCGCTCGGCCAGTGCGCACAGCGCGTCGAGCGTGGCGATGCCGCCGGCCAGCTGCGTGAGCGCGGGCACCGAGGGCTGCAGCGCGTCGAGCAGCTGTTCGTACAGCCATTTCTCGCGGGCCAGTGCCCGGTCTTGTGCGCTCAGGGCCTTGTCCTCGAAGGCTTTCAGCTCGGGCGTGATGAAGCGCTCGGCGTTCTTCAGCGTCTGGCGGCGGCGGTAGTTGTCGGGCACCTTCGAGAGCGCGCTCTGCGTCACCTCGATGTAGAAGCCGTGCACGCGGTTGAACTGCACCCGCAGGTTGCTGATGCCGGTGCGCTCGCGCTCGCTGATTTCGAGCTTCAGCAGGAAGTCGTCGCAGTTCTCGCTGATGGCGCGCAGCTCGTCGAGTTCGGCGTCGTGGCCGGTGGCGATCACGCCGCCGTCGCGCACCAGCGCGGACGGGTCGGGCTTGATGGCGCTGGTCAGCAGGTCGGCGCAGCCCGGTGGCGGGGCGAGGCGTTCGGCGATCCGGGCCAGCAGCGCGGCGGCGCCGGGCAGCAGCGGCGCCAGCTGTTCCGCCTTCGACAGCGCCAGGCGCAGCGCCAGCAGTTCGCGCGGGCGCACCTGGCGCAGCGCGATGCGCGCGGCGATGCGTTCCACGTCGCTCGTGTTCTTGAGCTGCTCGCGCAGCGTGCGCCACGGCGCGGCCGTGCCGTCGAGCACGGTGGACTGCAGCGCGCCGATGGCTTCGAGCCGGGCCTGCGCTTCGGAACGGTCGCGGCGGGGCGACAGCAGCCAGCGCTTGAGCAGGCGGCTGCCCATGCCCGTCATGCAGGTGTCGAGCAGCGAGAACATGGTGGGCGAGTCTTCGCCGCGCAGCGTCTGCACCAGTTCGAGGTTGCGGCGCGTGGTGGGCGGCAACTCGATCAGGTCACCATCGCGCTCCACCGACAGGCGCTGGACGTGCGAGAGCGCGCGGCCTTGCGTGTGCTCGGCATAGCCCAGCAGCGCGGCGGCGGCGGCGTGCGCGTTGGTCAGCGATTCGGCGTTCCACGCGGCCAGGCTGTTGCTGCCCATCTGCTCGCTGAGCTTGCGTTCGCCCAGGCCACCGTCGAACTGCCACGCCGGTCGCAGCGACAACGTGAACGGCGTGGTGGCGCGCGCAGCCTTCAGGCGCTGCTCGAAGGCGGGCGTCACTTCGGCGCTGTAGAGCAGCTCGCTCGGCGCGATGCGCGCGATCCAGGCTTCGAGCGCGTCGGCCGGGCATTCGGCCAGCCGCAGTTCGGCACCTGTCACGCTGAGCCAGGCCAGTCCGCAGAAATTGCGCGAGCCCGCATGCACCGCGAGCAGCAGCGATTCGCTCTTGTCGTTGAGCAGTTCGGAGTCGGTCAGCGTGCCGGGCGTGACTACCCGCACCACCTTGCGTTCCACCGGACCCTTGCTGGCCCCGACTTCGCCCACCTGCTCGCAGATGGCAACCGATTCACCCAGCTTGATGAGCCGGCCCAGGTAGGTGTCGACCGCATGGAAGGGCACGCCGCACATCACCACTGGCTGGCCGGCCGACTGGCCGCGCTGAGTGAGCGTGATGTCGAGCAAGCGCGCCGCTTTTTCGGCGTCGGCCCAGAAGAGTTCGTAGAAATCGCCCATCCGGTAGAACAGCAGGGTGTCCGGATGGTTGGCCTTGAGGCCCAGGTACTGGGCCATCATCGGCGTGTGCCCAGAGAGATCGCTGGTCGAGGGGGTGGGGTGGGCAGTCGTCGTTTTCACTCGGGCAATTATCGGGGACAGGCGAAAGTCTCAGCCGAGGGCCAGCTCTCTGGCATTCCGGTCGAGGACATCGGCGACTACGGGATGCTTCGGCCCGCATCCCCCACTCTAAAATCCCCCGGCGCAACCCCGCGTGAAGAACAAGGCGCCCATGGCCCAGCTGGATGAATTCAAAGGCGCTGAAGCGGATGCGCTGCCAGATACCGCCACCTTGCCCGCCGAACTCGCGGCGCTGTACCTCTGCATGTCGCCGGCCCAGCTCGCGGACCTGCGCAAGTCGAAACGGCCCGAAGGGCGCGGAGGCAACGGCCTGTCCGTCATCAGGCCGGTGGAAGGCGGTTCAGCCGGGTCCAAAGACCCGGTGCTCTACACACTCGGTACGCTGCGCGAATTTGCCAAGGCGCACCCCGCCCCTTCGGCCTTCGACACCGCGCTGAACAGCGGCCTGTTGGGTTGGGTGTCCGTCAAGCTGCCTTTCTTCGCCGAGTGCGAACCCCGCATCAAGCGCGGCAAGCGCGTGCTCATCGGCGGTGCCTGGGACCGCTCGGACCCCCTGCGCGAGCAGCGCTTCGTGGCGCTCGCGAAGGGCCGCATCCGCTTCACATCGCTCACATGCGCCGAAGCCGCCGCGAGCCTGTGGGCCGACGTTGCAAGCCACGCCGCATTCGCCGAGAAGGGGCTCGCGTTGCTCAAGGGCGAGACGCAGGCCATCGAGGCATCGCTGGCTGCCACGGGCCAACTGGCTGCGGCCAGCCCCCAAGACTGAACACGGACGCATACCGATGCTTATCAACTGCGTGGCCTATGAAAACGGCGCCAAGCTCGCCGACATTCCGGTCGAGGACATCAGCGAATACATCACCCGGCCGGGGTGCTTCGTCTGGGTGGCACTGAGCGACGCCACGACGGAAGAGCTGGCCGAGATGCAGCGGGAATTCGGCCTGCATCCGCTCGCGGTGGAAGACGCGCAGCATGGTCACCAGCGCCCCAAGGTGGAGGAATACGGCGACTCGCTCTTCGTCGTCATGCACCTCGTGGAGCCTTCGCCCGAAGGCGAGCACTGCACGAACGTGGGCGAGGTCGACGTGTTCGTGGGCAGCAACTACGTGCTGTCGGTGCGCAACCGCAGCAAGCAGGGCTTTCTGGGCGTGCGCGAGCGCTGCGAGCGCGAGCCCGAGCTGCTGCGCAACGGTGCGGGCTTCGTGCTGTATGCGCTGATGGACGCGGTGGTCGACCGCTACTTCCCGGTGATCGACGCGCTGGAGGTGGAGCTCGAGGCCATCGAGCAGCAGATCTTCGGCCAGGGCGGCGTGGCGCGCGACAAGATCAAGCAGCTGTACGACCTGAAGCGGCGCAGCATGATCCTGAAGCGCGCGGTGGCGCCGCTGCTGGAGGCGGCCAGCAAGCTGCACGGCGGGCGGGTGCCCCAGATCTGCATGAGTTCACAAGAGTACTTCCGCGACGTGGGCGACCACCTGGGACGCATCAACGGCTCGATCGACGCCATGCGCGACACCATCGGCACGGCGGTCCAGGTGAACCTGTCGATGGTCACCATCGAGGAGAGCGAAGTCACCAAGCGCCTTGCATCCTGGGCCAGCATCTTCGCGGTGTGCACCGCCTACGCCGGCATTTGGGGCATGAACTTCGAGAACATGCCGGAGCTGAAATTCCGCTACGGCTATGCGGTGGCGCTGGGGCTGATCGCCGGCACCTGCGGCTATCTCTACTACCGCTTCAAGCGCGCTGGCTGGCTGTGAGGGCGGGGCTGCCCCGGTTTTTCTCCCTCCCCCGCTGGGGGGAGGGCAGGGGTGGGGGTAAGCGGCGCATCCGCAGCCAGCGGCCTTTCGAGCGCCGCTTGCCCCCATCCCGACCTTCCCCCAGAGGGGGAAGGAGCAAGGCAATTCACTCGTCGTGCGAATCGTGCGTGGCCACCGCGCCGCGGCGCCAGTAGCCCGAGGCCCGCGTCCATTTCGGGTTCGCGCCGCGCTCGCCCACGAGGTGCGCGCGCAGCGCCTTGGCGATGGCCGACTCGCAGCCTACCCATGCATGGAAGTCGCCGGCCGGTAGCTGCATCGCTTTCAGCGCGTCGAGCAGCACAGGGCTCAGGCCCGGCTCGGTGCCGCGGCGGTGCACCCACTTCAGCGTGAGCTCGGCCTGCGTGTCGAACGGAATCTCGTCGGCTTCGCTATCGACTTCAGCCAGCACCACCGCGCGCGCACCGGCCGGCAGTTCGGCCAGGCGCCGGGAGATCGCGGGCAGGGCGGTGTCGTCGCCGATCAGCAGGTGCCAGTCGAATTTGGTCGGCACGATGAACGAGCCGCGCGGGCCGCCCACGCCGACGACGTCACCGGGCCTGGCCTGCTCGGCCCAATGCGTGGCGGGGCCGGCCTCGTGCAGTGCGAAGTCGATTTCGAGCGTGCCGGCCGTGGCGTCATGGCGGCGCGGCGTGTAGTCGCGCATGGTCGGGCGGCCTTCGGGCCAGATCGGGCCCTCGGGGCCGGCCGTGGGCAGCGTGAGCTTGCCGGTGGCATCGGGAAAGAAGATCTTCGCGTGATCGTCGAAGCCGGGGCTGGTGAAGCCCGCGAGGTCGTCGCCCGCGAGGGTGATGCGGATCAGGTGCGGCGTCACGCGCTGCGCGGTCTTCACCGTGAGCCGGCGAAAGCGCAGGTCGTGGCGCACCCGGCGCGGCATGCGGTCGGGTGCGGCGAAGGCAGACGAAGTACTGGAGTCGGTCATTGCAGGAGTCCTGTGGCGAACAGGATGGGTTGAGATTCGGGAGGAGGGCGCGGGCTCAGATCTTTTCGATCTGCTGGGCCGCCGCGTCGAGCACCGCGGCGAATTCATGCGCCTGCTGATCGGTCATCGCGGCGCCCGACAGGCGCATGCGCATTGCGAGCTTGAGGTTCTCGATGGCGCGTGTGACCTGCGGCGGCCGTCCGCCGCGCGGGCCGGCGCCGTCCACGCCGCCGCTCATGCGGGCCATCATGGCGTCGGCCATCTCGCGGTTCGCGGCGAGGAATTCCTGGCCGCTGGCCGTGACGCTGTAGCGCTTGCGGCCGCTGCCGTCGCCGGCTTCCACGCTGAGGTAGCCCATTTCCTCGAGCAGCGTGAGCGTGGGGTAGACCACGCCGGGGCTCGGCGCGTAGCTGCCGCCGAGGCGGTCTTCGATGGCCTTGATCAGTTCGTAGCCGTGGGCCGGCTTGTCTGCAATGAGCTGCAGCAGCACGAAGCGCAGGCCGCCGTGGCCGAACACGCGTGCGCCGCCACGGCCACCGCCGCGGTGTTGGCCGCGCCCGCCGGAAAGGCCGTCTTCATGTTCGCCGCGGGCGGTGCGGCAGTGGTGATGGCTGGAATGGAAATGTCTCATGGTGAGCATCCTTCATGATGTGTATCGGAATTATTTTAGATATATCTAAAATAAAGTCAAACCGATACCCCAGACCACACGGGAGGTGGCTCGCCCATCGCCACGAGTCAGCTGTCCGAAGCCTCTCCAGCGGCCACGAAGCGCCGCTGCCGCATCCACTTGGTCGCCACCCATTTCTCGCCGCGCAGCACGGGTCCGCCCGCATGCAGCGATGCATGGTCCACCTGCCCAAGGCTGTTGCAGTACTCGAAGTACACCGCACTGCCGCGTCGTGGCGACACCGACCAGCCGCATTCGGGAAATACGGTCTCGCCGCCTTCCTCCACCTCGTTGAGGTAGCTCACGAGCGTGCTCACGCGCTGGCCGCTGCGTGCCAGCGAGGCCTTGTTGGCCGCGTTCGACGGCACCAGGAAATCGAAGTGGGGCATGCTCTGCGCGCCGGCCGGGTAGCACAGCACCTGCATCCCTTCGCCGTTTTCCACCGGCAGGTTCATGAGCTCCGACACGCGCTGATCGAGCCTGGCGATGAACGCGTTTTCGCGCAGCCGGAAGAACATGCCCAGGCTGCTGCGCTGCTCACCGACAAGGTCACGCCCGGACAGCGGATCGACAGTGGTCGATGGCGCCAGCCGGGGCCTCGCGAGCGCGATCAGCTCTTCGCATTCCTGCGCGTTGAACACGTCGTCGAGCACAGCCATGGCCGGCTGCGCCGCGCGCGCGGCCACGCGCACGAGCCGGTCCGTGGTGCGGATCGACGTGCCCGGCGGCAGCCGCGGCGGCTCGTACTGGTAGAGGGGCGCTACCGTCACCGAATCGACAGGCACCGGGCTTCCGGTGCGCAGCGCGAACACGAAGGCATCGACGATGGCCTTGGCGGCCTCGGGCGGCATGTCTTGCGCGCGCATGGCCTCGATCACGTTCGCGGGGGCGCAGCCCTGGTGCAGGTTGTGCAATACCCAGTCGCTCAGCGCGGGCGAGAAACGCAGCACCGCATCCATCGGCTCAGACTTCCGCCGGAACCCAGCCGTTGTCGGTGCGTTTGAAGTTCTGCTTCAGCTGCATGGTGCCGGCGCCGCGCACCACGCGGTCGACCATCGGAAAGGCCTTTTGCACGTCGGCATTGCCCGTCCAGGGTGCGGCATCGATCCTGTAGGTGTAGGTGACGACGACATCGGCCGAGTCCTTGGCGTCCTTGCGCGCTTCCCAGCCGACGATCTTGTCGAGCGTCAGGTGAGCGGCGCAGAAGTCGCCCTGGCCGCTCTGGCCGCTTTGGTTCTTGCGCACCAGGAAGTACTTCTTTCCTTCGTCGGTCAGCGCGTAGCGGGTGACCTCGATCTCGCCGGCCTCCTTGCCGTCCTCGACCTTCGCCGTGGACGCACTCACCAGCCCGACATGCTCCAGCACCGGCATCTGCACCGCGTTGCGCGCGCGCGTGCCTGCCTCGCGCTGCGGCACGTCGATGGGCCATTGGGTCTTGCCCAGGCACAGGTCGCCTTTCTTCGCAAGGTAGGCGTTCATCGCGGCCGTGAGGTTCGGCAGGTCGGCTTCGGGCTGCTGCGGGCCGCAGCCCGTGAGTGCGGCCAGGGCGGCGGCGGCGATTGCCGCGCAAAGGATCTTGTTGTTCATGTGTAGGCAAATCAATTGACGCACGCCCCCGGCTTCGCGGGCGTGGCCGGTGCCGTGTCCGCATCGCTCAGGGTGTTCAGGAAGCAGAGCAGGTCCGCGATGTCCTGCTCGGACATGGGAGGCGCGGAGCCCGCGGCGCGGCCGTCCATCGGCAGTTGCGTGTCGATGTTGGCTGCGTAGGCAGCCGGCAGGTCGTCGTACTTCTGCACCTTGCCGCCCGTGTACTGCGTCGTGATGAGGCCGTACGCCGGAAAGCCGGGATCGTTCTTCGCCTTGGGCGTTCCGCCGACGGTGGGGTACCACAGCTCGGGCTGCGTGTCGCGCGTGTTGTAGAAGCGCACGACCTGCTCCAGCGAATGCATCACGCCGTTGTGGAAGAAGGCCTGCCGCGTCGCCACGTTGCGCATGGTCGGCGCCTTGAACATGCCGCAGAAGCCGTTCGCGGCATTCGGTGCGGCCGGCGCGTGGTCGGTGCGCAGCGGGCCGCACACGCCCATGTCGAAATACTTCAGGTCGCCGTTGGCCGGGATGCCCGCGTTGCGCGGCACGCTGATCGCCTCGTACGAGAAGTCGGTGAACAGCGCCGAACTGCCGTTCAGGCCCGCGCCCTGGTAGTGGCACGAGGCGCAGTTGCCGGTGGCCGGGTTGGTGAACACCTTCAGCCCACGCGTTTCCGCCGGCGTGAGCGTGCCGCCGATCTTGTTGGCCGCGTACAGGTCGAACTTGCTGCTGTACGGATGAAAGCTCTTGTCCTCCAGCTGATAGGCCTGCAGGGCCTGCAGCGCGCTGGCGAAGGCGGCGTCGCTGTCGTCGAACACCTTTGCGCCGAAGGCCTTGGCGACCAGCGGCGCATAGTCGGCCGCCTTCAGTTTCTTCACCACGTCAGTGCTGCTCGCGTTGGCCATCTCCAGCGGATCGAGCAACGGAAGTCGGGCCTGCGCGGCCAGCGTGCCGGCGCGGCCGTCCCAGGCGAAGCCGCCGCCGGGGCCGGGCACGCTGATGCCGTCGGGGTTGTCCAGCAGATCGGCGTAGGGCGGCGTGATGTCCTTGTAGCGCAGCGAGGGCACCGCGCGCAGGCCGGCCTTGTCCATGTGCTCGCCGCCGAGCTGCACGGAGAGGTCGTTGGCCGGCGCGTACGCATGGGCCGGGTCGTGGCAGCTCGCGCACGACATGGCGCCGGAGCCCGAGAGGTTCTTGTCGAAGAACATCTTCTGGCCCACCTGCGCCGCGAGGCTCAGCGTGCTGGCGGCGGCGGGCGCCGCTGCGGGCGAGCTCGCCGCCGTGGCGGGCGCGGAGGCGGCCGGCAGCGCGGCCACCGATCCCCCGCCACCGCCGCCGCCGCAGGAGACGAGCACGACTCCCGCCACGCCTGCGGCAGCCAGCACCGCCAGCCCGATCCAGCCGGCGCGCGTCACCGCCGGCCCTTTCGGGCCCGAACGGCGTTCGCTCATTGCTTCAGCGACCAGACGTTGAACTGATTGGCATCCGGCCCGACCTGCGCGGCGGTCGACACGTCGCCCGACTGCTTCTGCGTGTAGTTCGCCGGGATCACGAAGGCGTGGTTGATCGGCCGCACGCTGTCGAAGTGCGTGTCCGCGCTGCCCGCGTACTCCGGCAGGTTCATGATGTTCTGGGCGATGAAGGCCTCGGTGTACTTCGAGCGGTTCATGTACGAGCCGTCGACCGCCGGGTCGGCCAGCTGGAACATGTCCTGCAGCGTGCGCACGAACGAGAAGTGGCTGTAGGCATCGCTGTCCGATACGCCCTTGGGTGCGTCGGGCTGGTTGGTCAGGATGCCGAAGATGCTCTCGCCGTGGCCGCGGTTGCCCTTGGTGTAGTTGTTGATCGTGGCATCGACCGACCAGGTGCCGTCCGCGTTCTGCTTGATCGGGTTGGCGACGGTGCTGTTGGCCACGTTCCAGCCGCAGCAGGAATTGAAGCCGCTGGTGGCGCTGCCTTCGTCGAACATCAGCACGATCGCCACGCGCTTGTGCGTGTTCTTCCACAGCGGCGAAGCCTGGATGCGCTTGACCGTGAAGTCCACGTAGTTGTCGCCGCGCGTGATGATCGGCGAGACGGCCGTGGTCGACACGTTGTTCGCCACGCTGCTGCAGTCGCTCGCGGTGCCGGTGCCGCCGGCGCCCTTCACGCTGATGCCGTGCATGTCGTCGCACTGGTCGGGCACCAGGAAGTTCAGGTTGCCGACGTTGCCGCTGGCCAGGTCGGTGCCGAGCTGATCGTAGTCGTAGCGTGCGGGAATGGCGTAGTCGGTGCTGTTCTTCAGCGCCGCATCCCACTGGCCGCCGCCCATGGTGCGGTTGCTGTACTTCCATTCGGGCGCGCTGCGCACGTTCTGGTAGGCCATGCCGGGGTGGTGCTTGGTCTTGTACAGGCCACCGGGCAGCGGCAGCGTGAGAGTGGCGTCGCCGATGGCCGTGGTGTTGCCGCCGAGCGTGCCGGGCGGGTAGACGTTGTCCTTCGCGGTGACGGCGGTGTCGGCCACGCTGTCGGTGCGGAAGTCCTGGCCCGGGTTCATCGACTCGCTGTAGGTGCGCCAGGTGAGGCCGGCGCTCGTGATCGCGTTGAAGAGGTTCGGCTTGCCGACGATGTTGTGGTTCACCGCGGCGGCCTGCGTGCAGGTGGCAGCGAATGGCGACTTGGCCAGGCCCGGCTGCGTGTTGTCGGGCACGGGCGTGTCCTGCACCGCATTGGCGCCGGTCGCGTCGCAGTTCCATTGGCTGTCGTCGGTGATGCCCCAGTCATCCGCGCCGCCCAGCGCCGTGTAGTTGGGCTCGCTCGGGTTGCCGGTGGCGTAGTAGCTCACGAGCTGATTGCCGGCCTTCAGGTAGCCGTTGATCTTGGGCGCGTAGGCCGAGTTCAGGATCGACATCGTGGCCTTGTTCTCAAGCATCACGATGAAGATGTTGTCGTAGCGCGGAATGCCCTCGACGTTGAATGCGGCTTGCTGCGACTGCAGGAAGGTGATGGGCTTGCGGTTGTCCGCGACGCCTGCCGTCGCCACCGTCACGCCCGCCATGCCGCTCAGGCGCGGGTCGCCGCCGGGGTTGGCCAGCGCGTCGGGGTACAGGTCGCCGCGGTCAAGCTTGGTGGTCGCGTAGGCGAAGCGGTTGTTGAGCGCATTGGCCTCGCCGAGCAAGGCGGTCTGCACATTGGCGGCCGCGGCATTGAAGTCGGCGAGCAGGGCGTCGGCCGGCACGCCCAAGCGCGTGGCCAGGTTCTGCTTCTCGGCTGCGTAGCTCGTGCCGTTGGCTTCGATCAGGCGCGCGACTTCGGACGACAGCGGGCTCACCACCACGGCCGTGCCTTGCTCCTTCACCTGGTCGAGCGCCACGCGCAGCACTTCGCGCCTGGGCACGCTGGCGTTGGTGGCGGTGTTCTTCGCGCTGGTGCCGATGTCGGCGATGAGCGCGGACGCGCCCGGCAGCGACAGGCTGAACTTGCCGTTGGCATCGGTCACGGTGGCGGGCTCGCCGCTGTCGCAGCGGCCGTTGTTGTTGCTGTCGACGCAGACGGTGGCGCCTGCGTAGTAGCCGGCGGTGATCACCGGGTCGGTGCTGCTGCCGGCCTTGAAGGCGGTGGCGGCGAGCACGCCGCTGAAGGTGGTGTTGCCGGAGCCCGCGGGCTGGCTCGCGGGTTGGTTCGCGGGCGGCGGGAGGAATGCAACCGGCCCCGAGCCGCCGCCTCCGCCTCCGCACGCAGCCAGCAGCGAAGCTGCGAGCACGGTCAGGGTGGGACACAGCAAGCCGGATCTGATTTTTTGAATGGCTTTCAATTTCTTCTTTCGAGCGTGGAGGGGAGCGTGAAGCAGCAGCGCAGCCGATGGCTGCGCCTGCACTGCGGACTGCGGATGAATCTAGAAGCCCTCTGTGTCAGTCAAAAGGCGAAAGACTTAGCGCTGAATTAGCAACGTCCGCGACCGAACTTGTGCGACAGCCACCGACGACCCCCTTGCAACATCGGCCGGTTCGCGGCATCGTGCGCACGCACCAGAAGCCGAAGCAGGAGAGATGGCATGGCAAGCAACCCCCCGACCACCATTGCCGAGTACATCCAGGCTGCCCCGGCCGAGGGCCAACCGCATCTGCGCCGAGTGCACGCCATCCTCAAGAGCGTCGCGCCGCAGGCCCGGGAGGCGATCAAGTGGGGCACTCCCTTCTTCGTGGAGCCCCGGTTCCTGTTCGCCTTCTCGGCGCACAAGGCGCACCTGAGTTTCGTGCCGATAGCGGGAGCGTTCGAGTCTTTCCGCAAGGAGCTGGAAAAGCACAAGACCACCAAGGGCACCCTGCGAATTCCCTACGACGACCCCATGCCCGAAGAACTCATTCGCAAGATCGCCGAGCACTGCCTGCGGACCGTGAGTGCCCGCAAGAGCGACGCCTTCTGGTGACGTGGCCTCTCAGGCCTTCGTCTTCTTCGGCTTGCCCGAAGCGTTGAGCGCCACCGCCTCGAGCACGAGCGCCTTGAACGCGGCCGCGTGGACTTCTTCACCTTCATGAATGTCGATGGCGCGGCGCACGTTGCCGTCGAGGCTCGAATTGAAGAGTCGGGCCGGGTCCTTCAGCGACGCGCCCTTGGCGAAGGTCAGCTTCACCACGCTCTTGTACGACTCGCCCGTGCAGATGATGCCGTCGTGCGACCAGACCGGCGTGCCCATCCACTTCCACTCCTCGATCACCTGCGGGTCTGCCTCGGTGATGAGCTTGCGCATCCTGGCGAGTGTTGCGCCGCGCCAGTCGCCGAGTCCGGCGATTTTTTCGGAGATGAGTTCCGAGGCTGGCTGGCCCTGGTCTGCTTTCGTGTCCGACTGCTTCATGTTCGTACCTCGATGAGTGGATCCAGTTCGGCGCGAAGGCGTTTTACCGCCACTTCGTGCCGCAGCGTCTGCGCGCCGCGCCCGTAGGTCGCGGCCTTGCGAATCAGCCGCAACTGCTCGCGCTGCAGCCGTGTCTTCAGGCGCCTTGCGCGCCAGCCGTAGGTCCAGCCCGTTTCCCTGCGGACCTTGTACCGCTGCATGGGCGCGCCCAGCCGCACCCATTCGTCGTCGCGGATCAGCTCGCGCTCCGGCACGAACCAGGCTGCCAGTGCGTGCAGGTACGTGCCGTTCTCGCGCGCGGCAACCTGCCAGAAGAGCCCCGCCACGATGACCGCGGGAAGCCCCTTGATCACCAGCATGATGGCCATTTCACCGTATCCGCCGTCGAAGAGATCCTCGAGGAAAGGTGAGTTCCAAATGAAGTGCATCGCCCACGCGAGCAAGAAGCACAGCAGCGCGCATGCGATGCGCACCGCCATCGGCCGATGCGGATGCAGCAGGAACCACGCCACGCCGAAAGACGCAATCGCCGTGTAGGCCGCGTGGCTCCACAGTCCGCTCAGCAGCCCGCGCGTCAGCAGGTTCAGCAGCACCGGATACACCTGGTTTTCCAGCGGAAAGTGCATGGAGGCGTTGACCGTGTAGCTCAGGTTCTCGACCACCTGAAAACCCAGCCCCGCCATCGCGCCGACGATCAGCACCGAAAGGTAGGTCTGGAACTGGTTGCGCGCCACCAGCACCAGCAGGACGACCCCGGCAAGCTTCAGGAATTCTTCCGTGATCGGCCCCGCAACGGCCGGCCCCCACACCGCGACGAACTCCGGCGACACCAGCTTGGCGCACAGACTCTGAATGGCAATGTTGGCCGGCGCCGCGAAATACACCGCGCCCATGCCGCCCCATGCGAAGGCCAGCACGTAAGCCTCCGGCGGGTGCTGCTCGAGCAGGTCCAGCGTGCGAAAGGCCAGCACGAAAAGCAGTGTGTAGACCCCCCACACCACCAGCCCCAGGAATGCGGTGATGGGCACCACGCGAAACCCCATCGAGAACATCTGGACCGTGTAGAACAGCCCGTTGACGATCAGCGCCGTCAGCAGCCAGAAAGCGGCGCGCCGCGGCTGGAAGAACGAATCGGTGCCGACCGGCCATTGGGCCCGGTCCTGGTCGAAGACGGGCGGTCTCACTGCGCGGCCTCCAGGTCCATCGAGTCCAGCATGCCGCGGGCTTCGGTCAGCGCGTCGTCCATGCCTTCGTTGGCGCCGTAGAAATCGATCTGCACGAGCGATTTGCGCTGCAGGTCGACCACCTGCCAGAACCGGCCCGCCAGCTTCGAGCCGTAGTAGGCGAAGGTCTTGCCCTGCAGCCCCCACGACGTGACGAAGTCGGACACGTCGCCATCGATGCGCAGGCGCTGGCCGCGCTCCATCAGCCGCTGCTGCCGCACCAGCGAGCCATCCGGCCCGCCGGCCCAGGGCTGCGTCGTTACCAGGAACTTGTGGCTGCCCTTGAACAGCATCAGCGACTGGCCTGCCTTCGAGCGGGAAACGTCCATCTCCCATCCCTCGGCGGGGACGAACCTGGCCTGGCCGGCGTCCACCGTCTGCCCCACGGGCAACGGCCGGTTGCCCGGCGTGTGACGGTTCCAGAACGTGAGGCCGCCCACATAGGCGGCAATGGCGAGGAGCACCGCCAGCGCGCCTGGCCAGGTGCGATACGGTATGCGGCGTGACGGCTCATGCATCCTTTGATCGTGCCATACGATCGCATGCGCCTAGCGGCCCCCGCAACCGATGCGGCATACTGCCAGCCCCTAAAAAACTCCCAGAAGCCCGCCGAATGGAAAACGAAGTCGACCCCCAGGTACTCGCAGTCATCAATGAAAAGCGACTGTCCGGACCACGGCTCACGCCGGTCGAAATCGTTGCCAAGATGGGCGTGTTCGACGCGCGCGAGAAGCCGTTCGACCACGCCTGGCTCGCAACCGGCGACAACGTCATCGCCACCATCTGGGCCGAATGGGTGAACGTGGGGAGCGGCGGACGCTGGTTCTGCCTGGAGTCGCTCGACATCCACCACCGCGCGGGCGGCGGCGAGCGCAACGCGCAACAAGTCCAGCGCGGCAAAGACCGCCTGGCCTTGCTCAAGCGCACCTTCGACGCCGGCCAGGGCTTTCGTGCCGTGGTGCAGACCAACCGCCTCGCCATCGTCGAAGTGGAAAGCAACAAGGACGCCAAGGTGTCCACCCGCGTGCGCGACGACGACGAATGGCACGTCGCCAGCTGGGAGCCCGAGCAGAAGCTGGCCGTGCTGGTGCGCGGCCCGCGCGGCTGGGTGCCGACCGAGGCCGAAGTGCAAGCCGCCAGGGCGCGCAGCAACGTGCCGCAGCAGCTGGCCGCAGGCGCCGGTGCAGCCGATGGCGCCGCAAGCAAGGCCTCGCCCGAAGAAGTGCGGGCCGCCGCCATCGCGTACGTCGTCAAGCATTTCACCGGCTACGGCTACAAGGCCGAGAACCTCGCCGACAAGAACATCGGCTACGACCTCGAAGTGTCGAACGCCAAGGGCCAGACGCTGCTGCGCGTCGTGGTCAAGGGCACCGCACCGGGCGTGCCGAGCTTCAAGCTCAGCGCGGAAGAAAGCGCATGCTCCGTGCGCGAGCCGCTCTGGCGTTTGCTGGTGGTGACCGACGCGGGCAGCTCGACCGCGCAGCACAAGATCTACAAGCCCACCGAGATCAGCTCGGCCCCGGGCCACGACCCGTCGTAAGCAGCGCGCCAGGGCCGGCGCATCTCAGGCCCACCGCATGGAGGAATCCAGATGCCTGTCGCCATGTTTGCCGCCCTGGGCTTTACCGTGGCGCTCCTCGTCACGACGGCCTACTTCATCATGGGTTCGATCCCGCTTCTGGTGCTGAAGCACGACACGCCGCTCGACGCCCGCTTTGTGCGCGGCTTCTTCAACATCTACTACAACGCCGCGTTCATTACCGCGACTGCAACAGCCATCAGCTTTGCGCTTGCGGGGCGCGCGGGGCTCGCCGCGGGTGCCGTGGTGCTGGCGCTGATTGCCGTCGCCCTGCGCAGGAAGATCATCCCCAAGATGGACTCGCTCGGAGCGCAGATCCAGGCGAACTACATGGACGCCATTCCGGGATTCCGCCGAACCCACGTCATCGCGATCCTGATCAACATCGCCCAGCTCGTGGCCATCGTGTGGAGCCTCATTTCGCTGGGCCGATAGTTCGGGCCGGGAGCCCAACTGTCAGGGCTCTGTGTCTTGCCGCTGCGCCGCGGCAGATATCTCTTCGATTCGAGAAATCTTCGACGAAATCTTTTTCCTTGTGCGGCTTCGCTTCTCTACAGTGAATGCCCCTGCGACAAGGCGCCCCTCCCTGTGGGCGACGAACACCGTGAAAGGAACGCGCACTCCAGTTGACGAATTAATGAACCGCCTCGCCTCACGGCGGGTGGCCGGTGCCCTCGTGCACTGGCACGAACGTGAGGCACAAAAGGCGACGGCCAGGGTGCATGAACACCCTGACCGTCTGACCACATGACGTGCCAATCTTCTACAAGGAGCACACCACATGGCTGAGCGAATTATGGCCGGGCGTTCCACGCCCCAATCTCCCCGCCGCACACGCGGCTCCACCAAGCCCACTGCGGCTACCCCGATGCCCGACGAGGCAAGGGAACTGCTCGAAATCAAACTGGCACAGCTGAACTCGCTGCTGTGGTGCTGCTACGGCGACGGCAACGGGTGGTTCGAGGAAGCAGGGGAGAAACACCGGGACCACATGCTCTGGATCGCGGCGGATCTGGCGCGAGAGGCGGAGATGTTGTTGCAGGTGAGTGGGCCGGGGTAGAGGCAGTCGAGATCGGCTGACGGCCAGGGCATCCCACAAAGAGGGGATGCTCTGGAACTTTCCTCTCCGTTAACGTAGCGCCGAGGAGGGTTCCCATGCCGATCCCAAACTTGTTCTACGGGCACCAAGATGCCTTGATGCGCGGCGCATCTCCCACAACGCTCGCCGTGGGCGATTCCTGGTTCTGGTATCCGTTCGACAACCTGCTCGGCGAGATTGCAGCGCATCGCCCACTGCAGTCGATCGTCGTGGCGGGCTACAACGGTTCCGAGGCTTCGGAATGGAAGGGCAAGTACGCCACCGCCATCAAGACCACTTTCGACATGTACGCCAGAGGCCCTCTCGTGAAGGCCCTCTTGCTCAGTGGCGGTGGAAACGACATCGTGGGGCAGGAGAATTTTCCGAAGCTGATCAAGGCCAACTGCTCGGCCTGCCAGTCGGTGCCGTCCTGCTACGCGGATGAGCAGCCATCGTCGGCACTGGACAAGATCATCGGCCACTACCGAAGGCTGATCAAACTCTTCAGGACCTACAACCAGACAGCCGTGGTCGTACTCCACAACTACGACGACGCGTACGCAACCGGCAAGGGCGTCTTCGGGCCAGCGGACTGGCTCAAGGTGCCGATGGAGACATGCCGCGTCCCGGTCTCTTTGCGCAAGGCTCTCTTCAAAGATCTCGTAGGTGCCTTCGGCCAAGCGCAGGACGCGTTGGCGGCAGAGCCCGGTTTGGGAAAGATCGTTGCGCTGAAGACGACTGGGACCTTGGCGAAAAATCAATGGGCCAACGAATTGCATCCCACTCCCGAGGGGTTTCGGCTGCTCGCGGAGCGGAAGTTCTTACCGGCGCTGGATGCAGTGTGGTAGCGGCCGGCACGGGGCTGCAAGACAAGCACAAGAAATACGGAGGCCGAAAGATGCACTGGACCGCGACGAGCGTAGCCACGGTGGCGTTCATGTTGTTGATGCCATGGACTTCCTTCGCCTTCGAACTATCGCCGGATGGAACCTCCTTCGAGAAGAAGCTCGCGAAGAAGGGGCAGCCAACCGGCGAGAGGTTGCTCGGCAAGCTCGCGGACCTGGGCGTTCGAAAGTTCGGCAGCCCGGTTCACGAAGAGATTGCGAACCGATCGCTGGATTGCGATGGAGACGAAGAGATCTGCGCAGACCCCGACTGGGATCCGGCGCAGGCTTACGTGCTTGCTGGAGTACGCTGGAACGACGACCCGCCATTCAGGTTCGAGTCCGCGTTCGGAAAGTACCGAGGGTGCAAGGCCGGGGACACGGTGCGCCTTGTGGTGCAGCCCGAGTGCTGGGGGCGCGTGTTCTACGACGGGAAGAAAAGGGCGGCTCGCGGTGACGTACTGAATGCCAGGACGGCACCGCTGCTTGTGCGCTCCCATTTCGGGGACATGCAGTTTCTTCACGCGATGGGCGCAGCCGATGGCGAGCCGCCGGACGTCACCTTCGGGCGCATCATGATGTGGGCCGAGTTCACATGGAAGGTCGCGACCAGAAAGATTCCTCCCGATGGCATCGTGGCGAACCAGGACGTGCCGGGCATCCGCGACGTCTTCGGCATGAACGGATGGAGCGTGCAGGATCTCTTTGCCCTCGGCAACCCGAACATCCGCAAGCCTGCGTATCTGGGAAGCGTCGCGTTCGGAAGCCTCTTGCACACCGTTCAGGACTCGTTCTCCCGTGCACATGTCGAGCGGGAGCAAGTGACGAAGGGGGCCAAGTGCCCGGGCGCTGCAAGTGACTACGCGGCGCCGGGGCGCATCAAGGAATTCCACTCCTATGGACACCAAGACGCGGACAAGCATTCCGAGGCGGACGCTCGTGCTGCGTTTTCGGTTCACTGGTCTTCCGGGGCGCCGACTGCTGTGGATGTGGGGCGGGTGCTTGCGCAGTTCCATGACCGGGAGGCGGAATGGGTAGAGGTTCGGCCGTATGTGGAATGCATATTCAGGCTGTCGCCGAGTGCTATGGCAGCGTCACCTGGTGACTATGCGGTGGACTGATTGACAGACGACTCATGGAAATGAGTACATGGAGAAGATGATGGCACTCCTGGACGAGATTCTTAAATGGACCCAAACAAGCCTCACGCCCTGGCAGCAGGATGCAGCGCGCCGTCTTTTTCTTCAGAAGGATCTAAACGACGTAGATCATGATGAACTCTATGCACTACTTCGCGCGAGCCATGGGTTGCCTAGTGCTGCGGGGTTAGTTGCTGTTCCGCTGGCTGCCGAGCATCTTCCCGTCGCATCTGACTCTGGAGCCTCGGTATCGTTGACAGCGATGCGAAGCATGAAGAATGTGAATCGCCTTGCCTCGTCACAGACGTTAACGTTTTCTCCGGCGGGAATTTCCGTCATCTATGGAGGAAACGGCGCAGGGAAGTCCGGTTATTCAAGGGTCTTGAAGAAGGCTTGCAGAGCGCGCGATCAAGCCGAAGCCGTGCTTCCGGATGCGACGAATGCAGCCAACAAAACAGCCATTCCAGAAGCTACCTTTGACGTTTCAGTCAATGGTTCCGCTGCATCAGTGACGTGGCGAAGCGATGTAGCTCCGCCGGATCTGTTGTCGTCTACTGCAATCTTTGATGCCCGGTGTGCGCGGGTCTACCTGACTGCCGAACAGGTTGTCGCGTATTTGCCCTATGGTCTAGATGTAGTGGAGAGCTTGGCAAACAAAGTCTTACCGCAGCTATCTACCCGTCTTGCCTCCGAGATTGCGTCCATAAGCATGGACGTACAACCATTCCACCATCTATTGGGCGACACTGCCGTGGGGAAGCTTGTCGCAACACTTGGAGCTAAGACGAATCCTATTACGGTCGGTGAGCTTGCGAACCTGAAGGATGCAGAGATTGCGCGCCTAGCGGAGTTGGAAAAAGCACTCGCAGAAGCCGATCCTAAGGCCAAGGCAACAGAGGTTCGTCTGCAAGCTCAGAGATTGGAAGGCCTTGAGAAGAGTATTGATACGGCGGTCGCTTGGGTGGCCGATCCGGCCATCGCAAAGCTTCACGATCTCGATGGCACAGCTGTTGTCGCGCTTTCCGCAGAGAAGGCAGCTGCAGAAGCTTTCCGTGCCGGTGAAAACCTACTTGATGGAACAGGCGACGTTGTCTGGAAGAGGCTGTTTGAAGCTGCGCGGCGTTTCTCAATCGAAGCCGCTTACCCTGATAGTCCATATCCGCACGTTCACGATGGCGCTCTTTGCGTACTTTGCCAGCAGCCTTTGGGAGAAGGGGCTGCGCGGCTTGAACGATTCGAAGCCTTCGTCAGGCAGGATGCTGCCACGGTGGCGGAGGAGAAGCGAAAGCTAGTTGCAGGGGCTATTGCAAAGATATCGAGTGCCCAGGTGAGCCTTTCAATCAGCGAGGCCCTGAGCAACGAACTGGCGGGAATTCAGGCCGGGCTTCCTGTGTCATTGAAGAATTTTGATGAAGCTATTGAGGCCAGACGCCAAGCAATGTTGATGGCTGTTGCATCTCATGACTGGGAAAAAATTCCTCCTCTTACTGATGATCCTCGAAAGTCCTTGAAAGAAATAATCGTCAAACTTGCAATGCTGGTTGCAGAACTTGAAAAAGCAGGTGATGAGGTAACACGAAAAGCGCTTGAAAAAGAGAGAGATGAGCTGCGTGCTCGCCGGTCACTTGCCGCATCTGTGCCGTCTATCCTCGCCCTGATCGATCGGTTTCAACTGAAAGAGAAGCTCGAGTCGTGCAAGCAGAGCCTGAGAACAAAAGGTATTTCGGATAAGTCCAAAGAGTTTGCGAGTAATGCTGTAACCAAGACGCTGCAAATCGCGCTCGATGCAGAGTTTTCGCTTATGGGAATGGGGCACATAAAAACAAAACTTTCCGAGAGAACTGACAAAGGAAAGATGAAGTACAGGCTGCTTCTTGATTTGCCTGTCACAAATAATCTAGAAGACATTCTTAGTGAGGGCGAGCAACGTGCTATCGCAATAGGTTCCTTTCTGGCAGAACTAAAAATTGCTGGGCACGCCGGTGCGGTCGTATTTGATGATCCTGTTTCTTCCCTTGATCACTGGCGGCGTCTTAAGGTTGCGAGACGATTGGTGGAAGAAGCGCAACACCGGCAAGTCATTGTGTTTACCCATGACACCGCTTTCCTAGGGGAATTGAGGGATTGCATAGATCAGGTGGGAGTTCCTCATTCAATGCAAAACCTCGAATGGCGTGATGATCGGCCGGGTCACGTAAGCGACGGGCTCCCTTGGGAGCATCAAGGCTATAAAGAACGGCTCGATGCATTGGAGAAGTCGCAGAAGGCGTTCGAGAAGTTACCTTGGCCGACATATCCAGGAAAAGCCGAGGCATCTAAGATGCGGGAGCAGTATTCACAGATGCGCTCTACGATAGAACGCATTGTTCAAGATGTAGTGTTCTGCGGAGTAATCCGCCGCTACCGGGACTGGATACGAATGGATGGATTGGAGGGAGTCGTCGGATTTCAACCCGCAGAGCAAGCTGAAATTTCTCGGCTTCACAAACGCTGCTGTGACACCACGGATGCACATGATCCGTCTTCAGCAAAGAGCGCAACTGTGCCGACAGCCGCCGAGTTCGGCAAGGATATTAGCGACTTGAAAGCTGTAGTTGCCGTGATTCTGAATCGCCGGAAAAAGGGCGGGCCGTAGGCCCTTCCTTGGCCACACGCAGCTTGCGCTGCAGCCTCTTCACCTCTGCGGCATGTCCTTGACCGAATATCCCAAGCTCACGGTCGCATCCTCCGGAATCGCCGGCATCGTCGCATTCCAAGCCTGCCAATCCGCCCGCATCGCAGCCAGCCTTTCCGGCTCCTTCTTCGCCAGATTGGCCCGCTCGCGCTCATCCCCGGGGATGTTGAACAGGTACTCGTTCCCGTCCACCTTCAAGTACTTCCAGTCCCCATCGCGCATGGCTTCCTGCCCGCGATGGTTCATGCGCCAGTGCAGCGGCCTGCGAAAGCTGTGCTTCGCATCCTTCAGGACTGGCATCAGCGACACGCCGTCCAGCGGATAGTCCGCATGCGCCGCCACGCCGGCCGCGTCGAGCATGGTGGCCGACCAGTCCATCGTCATGCACAACTGCGTGCTCTCGCCGCCCTTGCCGATCACCGCAGGCCAGTGCGCGATCCATGGCACGCGGATGCCGCCTTCGGTCAAATCCATCTTGCCGCCCACCAGCGGCCAGTTGTCCGAGAAGCGCTCGCCGCCGTTGTCGCTGGTGAACACCACCAGCGTGTTGTCGGCCATGCCGTGCTTCTGCAGCGCGGCCATGATCCAGCCGATGCCTTCGTCCATGTGATGGATCATGCGGCGGTACACGTGGATGTTGCCGCCGGCCAGGTCGAACAGGTTGTCCTTCACGGCGGGTGCCTTGGCCGCGTCGTCGCGCGTTTCCCATGGCCAGTGCGGGGCGGTGTAGTGCAGGCTCAGGAAGAAGGGCGCTTCCTGCTTTGCCATGCGCTCCACGTACTCGACCGCGCGCTTCGAGAGGATGTCGGTGAGGTAGCCCTCTTCCTGCTTGTCTTCCTCGCCGAACCACAGGTCGTGGCGGCCGGTGGAGTCGCAGTGGGTGAAGTAGTCGACCCCGCCCGACATCGGGCCGAAGAACTCGTCGTACCCCGAGCGCAGCGGCCCGAAGCTGGGCGGGTAGCCAAGGTGCCACTTGCCGATCAGCGCCGTGCTGTAGCCGCTGGCCTTCAGCAATGAAGGCAGCGTGGGATGGTCGGTCGGCAGGCCCAGGGTAGTGCTGCCGCGGCTCCTGCTGTTGATGGGCTCTTCGGCGGCGCCGCGCAGGCGGTACTGGTAGCGCCCGGTGATCATGCCGAAGCGGGTTGGCGAGCACACGGGCGAGTTGGCGTAGCCCTGCGTGAGCTTCAGGCCGTTGGCGGCCAGTCCGTCGAGCACGGGCGACACGGGGCCGAACACGGCGTCGCGGCCGCCGTAGCAGCCGAGGTCGGCATAGCCGAGGTCGTCGGCAACGATGAAGATGATGTTGGGTCTGGTCATGTCTCTTTGGCGTCGTCGGGGCTCAGGGCTGGTAGCCCGACTTCTGCACCACCGGGGCCCACTGCGCGCGGTAGGACTTCAGCATCGCGGCGGTCTGCGCCTGCGTGCTCACCACCGGGGTCATGCCGGAGTCCTTGAACTTGCGCTGCGTGTCAGGGTCCTGCATCACTTCGCGAATGATGTTGGACAGGCGCTCGACCTTGTCCTTGGGCATGCTGGCCGGCGCGAAGAAGGTGTTCCAGCCGGTGGCGGACAGGTCGAGGCCGGCTTCCTTGAAGGTCGGCACGTTCGGCGCAAAAGGCGAGCGCTTGGCGCCTGACAGCGCCAGGATGCGCAGCTTGCCGGCCGCGTGCTGCGGGATCACCACGTCTTCGGTGTCGACGGCAATGGGCACCTGCCCGCCGATCAGGTCGTTCAGCAGCGGCGCGGAGCCGCGGTAGCCGATCACCTGGGTCTGCACCTTGGCCTTCTCGCCCACCATGAGGCCGAAGAAGTGCGGCAGGCTGCCGGTGGCCGGCACGCCGACGTTGGCCTGGTTGGGGTTGGCGCGCATCCAGGCGAGCAGGTGGTTGAGCTCGCGTACGGGCAGGGTGGGCGACACGGCCAGCGCGAAGTTGTAGTCGTTGACGTAAGACACGGGCACGAAGTCGCGCTCGGGGTCGTAGTTGTTGTCCTTGAAGACCAGCGGCGCCACCACCATCACGGCGGGGTTGGCGAGCATCAGCACGTTCTGGCTGGCCGGGGTGGTCTTCACCTGCTGCGCCGCAAGGCGGCCGCCCGCGCCGGGCTTGTTGTCGACCACCACGGGCACGCCCAGGCGGGAGGTGAGCTTGTCGCCCACGATGCGCGCCACGCGGTCGGTGGCGCCGCCGGGTGCGTAACCGACCACGATGTGCAGGGGGGTGTCGATCTTCGCCTGCTGCTGTTGCTGGGCAGCCACGCCGGTGGTGAAGGCCGTTGCAAGGCCGGCGATGGCCAGCAGGCCGGCGAGGCGGCGGCGGGTGAGGGTGGGAGTGCGGGAGGCGGGATTGGAAAGGGGCGGCAGCATGATGGGAGAGTCCTTGTCTTCATCGTTCAGGCGATGGCGAGTCAGTATGGCCGCGGTATGCGCAGTTGCAGACGATTCTGAAGACGGCGCGCTCGATTGTTCAAATCAACCATCAGGGAGGCTTACCCTCGAGCCTTCCGCTGGCCAGCCGACCTTCGGCGAGCCGGGCGGGGGGCGCGGCATCGACAGCAGTTTGACCACCGCCTGGCGCACCATGCAGAAGGAGTCCATGTCACCGAGCAATCTTCCGACGCAGCCAGAGGGCGCACCTGGCCGTGAACGCCAGCCGCTGGTCGACGCCCTGCGCGGCTTCGCGCTGCTGGGCATCCTGGTGGTCAACATCGCGAGCTTCTCCTCGACCTACTACGGTGTGGGCGTGCCCGACCCGATGGCTGTGTCGCTGGCCGAGCGCTGCGCGCTCTTCGTGCGGACCTTCGTGTTCGAGACCAAGTTCTACCTGCTGTTCTCGTTCCTGTTCGGCTACAGCTTCACGCTGCAGATGCAGTCGGCCGAGCGCGACGGCAAGCCCTTCGCGCCGCGCATGCTGCGGCGGCTCGTGGGGCTGTGGATGCTGGGGCTGCTGCATGCGGTGCTGCTCTACCACGGCGACATCCTCACCACCTACGCGGTGTTGGGCGCAGTGCTGCTGATGTTGCGGCGGCGTGGCGACGTCCTTCTCGCGCGCTGCGCGGTCGGGCTGGTGCTGGCGACCTCGCTGCTGTGGGCCGGCATCGGCTACCTGCTGACGTTGGCCGGCTCGCTCCCGGAGACGATGCGCAACGCGTATGCAGAGGCCGCCGTGGCGCTGGCTGCCTATCGCGGAACGCCCGCCACGGTGGTCGTCCAGCATCTGCGCGAGCTGTCGCAGATCTGGTGGATCACGGGGCTGGTGCAGGCGCCCACGGCGCTGGCGATGTTCCTCGCGGGCTTCGTTGCCGGGCGGCGCGGGCTCTTCGAGAACGCCGGGGCGCACCGCGCGCTGTTCCGGCGGACGCTGTACTGGGGGCTGGCGGTCGGGCTGCCGGGGGCCGCGGTGTATGCCTTTCCTTCGATGCGGCTGGACAACGTGGTGCGGGAGTTCTACGGCCTCGCGGCCACGCTGCTGACGGCGCCTTTCCTCGCCGCGGCCTATGCGGCCGGCCTGGTGCTGCTGATGCAGTCGCCGCGGGGCCATGTGCTGGAAAGCGTGTTGGCGCCGGCGGGGCGCATGGCGCTGACCAACTACCTGATGCAGTCGCTGGTCTGCGCATGGCTTTTCCTGGCCTATGGGTTGCGCTGGATCGGTACGGTCGGCCCGCTCGCGGCCACGGCCATCGCCTTCGCGATCTTCGCGGCCCAGCTGATGCTGAGCCGCTGGTGGATGAGCCGCTTCGTCTACGGGCCGGTGGAGTGGTTGCTGCGCGCGTTCACGAATCTCGCGCTGCCGCCGATGCGCCGCAGGCGCTGAGGCTTGGCCCTGGCGCTCAGGGCGGCGGCGGGTCGGCCGCAGGTGGCAAGGGCAGCGGCCGCGACCACAGCCACGCGAGCACCACGGTCATGCATGCAATGGCCAGCACGGCGAGCCATGCGCGGTGCGCCGTGAACGACACGATCACGGCACACACGGCCATCGTGACTGTCGCGCTCCACTTGGCGCGTCGGCTGACGGTGCGGCCGTTGGCCCAGTTGTGCAGCAGAGGGCCGAACAGCCGATGGTTCAGCAGCCAGGCATGCAGCCGCGGCGAGCTGCGGGCCGCGGCCCATGCGGCCATCAGGATGAACACCGTCGTCGGCATGCCGGGCACGGCGACGCCGATGAGCCCGAGCACCAGGCACAGCACGGCAGAGCCGTACAGCAGGGCGCGCACGAGCGCGGAACGCTGTTCGGGGGCGGGCTCGGGCTTCAACGCCGCATCAGGCCACGGCCCGTTGCTGCTGTTGTCCGTATTCCTGGTCGCCGTCGCTCGCGATGCGCATCTTCGGCAGGAACTGCGGATACTCGCGCTGCATGAAGTCGATCAGCCCTTCGCGCACGCTGCAGCGCAGGTCGAACGCAAGGCCCGATGTTGCCGCGGTGCACAGCACGCGGATCTGCATGGTGCGCTCGGTCGCATCGGTCACTCGCAGGTTGAAGAAGCGGCCGTCCCATTCGGGCGCGGCCTTCACGATGCGCTCGACCTCCGCGCGCAACGGCGCGAGCGGCATGCCGTAGTCGACGTAGATGAACACGGCGCCCAGCAGCTGCGCGGAGTGCCGTGTCCAGTTCTGGAACGGCTTCTCGATGAAGTAGGTGAGCGGCAGGATCAGCCGGCGCTCGTCCCAGATCTTGAGGACGACGAAGGTGCCGGTGATCTCCTCGACGCGGCCCCATTCGCCCTCGACCACGAGCACGTCGTCGATGCGGATCGGCTGCGCCAGCGCGATCTGCAGGCCCGCAATGAGGTTGCTGAACACCGGCTTGGCCGCGAGGCCGGCCACGATGCCGATGACGCCCGCCGAAGCCAGCAGGCTCGCGCCCACCTGGCGCGCACCCGGAAAGGTCATGAGCATCATCGCGCCGCCGGCCACCAGCACCACCGTCATGGCGGTGCGCGCCAGCACGCGCGTCTGCGTGAGCACGCGGCGCGCCTGCAGGTTGTCGTCGATGTCGGAGGGGTTCTGGGCCAGCACGCCTTCGGCGAAGCCGCTGATGGCCTTCACCGCGAGCCAGGTGGTCGCCGCGATCAGCAGCAGGCCCGTGAGATGGCGCACGCTGCCGATAAAGCGAAGGTCGTCGGGCGCGCCCTGCCACACCATGGTGAGGGCCGCCAGCGGAAGGACCAGCCGCGCCGCTGCGTTGCAATTGAGCACCATCGCGTGGATCGCCAGCGCGGGGCGTGTCACCCGCTTCAGGACAAGACCACCGATGCGGTGAGCAAGAAGAGAGAGGGGAACTGCGACGAGGGCGGCAATCCATGTGCCTAGCCAGGGGTGGGCGAGTATCTCTTTGGTCATCAGGCGGTGGTCGTCTTTGCTTGCGTTGCTGCTGTTGTCTCGTTCAGGGGTTGAAGAATGCGCGCCGCGTCGTCGCGCAGCTGCGTGGCGAGTGCCGTGGCCAGGTCGAGCCGGCGCAGCAGCCAGGGGCTGATGTCGTTGTCGAACGGGTCGGGCAGGGGGATCGGGCCGCCCACGGTGGTCGAGCCGGCGCTCTCGGGTTGAGAGGGGCCGGTGGTCGGGATGGTTCCGATGGCCGCCTCGATGCGCTGCGCGGTGCGGCTGATCGGGCCTTCGACCTCTGCGGGCGTGAGGCGGTCGCGCCGCAGCACGAGCATCGACTTCACGGCGCTCAACTGCGCGAGCAGCTGGTAGCTGTGGGCCTGCAGGTGCTCGAGCGGCTCCAGCGGCGGCTGCACCGCGCGCGGCTCCGAGAGCGAGCGCTGCGTGGCCTGCACCAGCGCCGAGAGGCTGTCGTAGGCCTCGCGGCGCGCGAGGCGCCATTCGAGCTCGGGACTGCTGTCGATGGCTTTGAGCTGGCCCAGGCCGAGCGCGAGCCGCGCATGCCGCGCCTGCGCGGTGAGCACGCGCGAGACCAGCGCTGGAATCTGCGTGCGCTCCCATGAGGGCAGCACGTAGCAGAAGCCCCAGGCCAGCGCGGCGCCGATGAGCGTGTCGGCGATGCGCTCGAACAGCGCGAAGATGGGCGCGATGCCCACGTTCAGCATGTGAGCCTGCACCAGGCCGAGCACGGTGGCGGCCACGGCGGTAATGAGGTAGCGCCGCACCGCGAAACTGTGCGCAATGGCCTGCGCCACGGTGACGATCACCAGCAGCATCAGCGCCGACGGGTGCGCCGACAGCAGCCCTACCGCGAGCACGCAGCCCAGCAGCGTGCCGGCCACGCGCGCGTTGCGGCGCTCCAGCGTCTGCGAGAGGCTGCCGCGCAGCACGACCACGATGGTCAGCAGGATCCAGTAGTCGTGCGAACCCCAGGGCATCGACACGGCGATGGCGTAGCCCGCGGCAATGGCCAGCGCGGCGCGGATGGCATGGCGCAGCGGCGGCTGGTCCCAGCGCCACAGCGTGAGGAAGGGCCGCAGCGACCAGTCGGTGGGGCTCACGAAGAGCTGCCAGTTGGCGCGCACCACGGCAAGGTTGGGCTCGGCATCGCCACGCGCCATGGCCGACAGGCGCAGCACCTCGTCGTTGATGTGGCCGATGCGGCTGGCCAGCCCGCGCGCGAGCATGGCGGCCGTGGGGCCGATGTGGCCGCCGCTGCCGCCGTGCATGTCGGCGCTGTCGTCGGCCGAGACGTGGATGGCCGCCAGGCGCGGGCGGCGGTCGGCCACGGCCTCGGGGTGGCGGCCCATCATGAGGGCGTCGGCCAGCGCGATGGTCTCGTCGGCCAGTTCTTCGAGCACGCGGCGCATCTCGATCAGCGCCTCGGCGTGCGCGGGGTGGGCGCGCAGGGTGTCGAGGTCGAGCTCGCTGGCCAGCAGCTGGTCGCGCATCTCGAGCACGATCACCAGCATGGCGGCCAGGCGCTGGCGGCGCGGAGTGCGCGGCGATTCGAGCACGATGTCGCGCGTGGCCTGCAACTGGTCGGCCAGCGCGGCCTGTTCGCGCAGCAGCTGGCCCAGCAAGGGCGCGGGGGTGTCGCGCACGTCGCGGGTTTCGTCCTGCGGCAGGAACTGGCTGGCCTCGGTGCGCATCAGCGCGGCCAGCGAATACAGCACGTCGGCCACCGACTGGGTGCGAAAGCGCCCGTTGAGCGCGAGGTTGGCGAGCGTGGCCCAGATCACGTACAGGCCCGCGCCCAGTCCGAAGTGCCAGGTGCGCTGGAGCACGTCGGCCAGGTCGGCGGGGGGCGGCGTGGCCATGGAGAAGACCATCGAGAACATCACCGCGATGGCGATCGGGATGCCCCGTTTGCCCCACGCCATGGCCAGGAAGGCCATGAAGGTGGCGGGCACCAGCAGCAGCCCTAGGCGGATGGGGGCGCTGTGCAGCATCTGCACCGCGAAGAAGAGCGGCAGCCCGATGAGCGGCGCCGGCAGCATCTGCAGGAACTTGCCGCGGCGCGGGCCGGGCAAGTCGGGCGGCGCAGTGACGATCACGCCGGTGGCGGCCGCAGAGGCCGCGATGGTGCCGAGCCAGAAGTGGATGCCGCCCGAGATGAACAGCAGGCCCAGCGCGACGGTGAGCCCGCTCGCGACGTAGTGGCTCAGCGCGATGCGCAGAGCGGCACGAACGCGGGGCGCGGCGTGGGGCCCCAGCATCGTCACTTGGCGGGCGTGTCGCCCTCGGAGGGGCCACCGGCGGCGGGTGCGTCGCGGCGGATGCGCGTGAGCTTGCGGGGCGCGGGTGCGGCGGCGGGTGCCGGGGCGGCGCCTTCGGCGGCTTCATCGGCGAAGTCGACCACGGTGCTGCGGGCGTACAGGTCGACCGAGGCGTCGGCGGCATTCGACTTGGTCGAGGCGGACACGGCGCGCACGCGGTCGCTGGCGCGCAGCTTGTCGTCCACGTTGGCGAACTTCGAATACTTGGCGAGCAGCGGCACCAGCTGGCCGTAGATGCGCGGGGCGCCGGCCAGGCATTCGCGCTGTTCGAGGAACTCGGGCTCGCCCGTGAAGTTGCCGATCAGGCCGCCAGCCTCGGTAACCAGCAGCGAACCCGCGGCCACGTCCCAGGGGTTCAGGCCGGTCTCGAAGAAGGCGTCGGTGAAGCCGGCCGCCACGTAGGCGAGGTCGAGCGCGGCGGCGCCGGGGCGGCGCAGGCCGGCGGCGCGGGGCATCATGTCCGCCATGATGGCCAGGTACTGCTTGAAGTTGTCGCCGGTGCGGAACGGGAAGCCGGTGGAGATCAGGCACTCGTTGAGGCGGGTGCGCTTGGAGACGCGGATGCGCCGCTCGTTCATGTAGGCGCCGCGGCCCTTGGTGGCGGTGAACAGGTCGTTGCGGGTGGGGTCGTACACCACGGCCTGCTCGATCTTGCCGCGCACCGACAGCGCGATGGACACGCAGTACACCGGGAAGCCGTGGATGAAATTGGTGGTGCCGTCGAGCGGATCGATGATCCAGACGTAGTCGGAGTCCTTGGCGCCGTGTTCGGTGCCCGATTCTTCGGCCAGGATGCCGTGCCCCGGGTACGCGCCAAGCAGCGTCTCGATGATCGCTTTTTCGCTGGCGTGATCGACTTCGGTGACGAAGTCGTTGACCTGCTTCTGGGAGATGCGCACGGCCTCGACGTCGAGGGCGGCGCGGTTGATGATCGCGCCGGCGGCGCGTGCGGCCTTGACGGCCACGTTGAGCATGGGATGCAGGTTGGGGGACGACATTGGATTGTGGGAAGAACGGTGGGGAGGTCCCCGGAGGCGGCCCGGCGATGCGGGCAGCGAGAATCGGGGGATTTTACCGGCTCCGCCGTTTCGTGTCTCCAAATCCGCCATGCGCACCCGTTTCATCCTGATCCAGACCAGCCACGCCGGCAATGTGGGCGCCGCCGCCCGCGCCATGAAAACCATGGGTTTTTCCGACCTCGTGCTGGTGGCACCGCGCTGGGCCAACGTGCTCCGGCGTGAGGAAACCATCCAGCGCGCGAGCGGCGCGCTCGACGTGCTGACCAACGCCCGCATTGTCGAAACGCTGGACGAAGCCCTGGACGGCGTCACCCACCTGTGCGCCACGGCCATGATCCCGCGCGACTTCGGCCCGCCCACGCGCACGCCCCGGGAGCACCTGGAACCGCTGGCCAAACAGGGCGACCAGCACGTGGCCTTCCTGTTCGGCTCTGAGCGATTCGGCATGCGCAACGAGGACGTCTACCGCTGCAACGTGGCCCTGAGCATCCCGACCGATCCGAAGTTCGGCTCGCTCAACCTGGGCGCGGCGATCCAGGTGGTGGCCTACGAGTGGCGGCTCGCGCTCGGCGGCTACGAGGTGCGCGAAGCCATCAACCCCGTGCAGGCGGCCGATGCGCAGGCGGTGGCCGGCATGCTCGACCACTGGGAGCGCTCGCTCGTGGAGATCGGTTTTCTCGACCCCGAGGCGCCCAAGAAGCTGATGCCGCGGCTGCAGCAGCTCTTCAACCGCGCCCAGCCCACGCCGGAGGAAATCCACATCCTGCGTGGCATCGCCAAGGCCATGGCCGACGCCGCCAAGGCACCAAGGCAGGCAAAGGCTCCTGAATAAATAAACCCCATCGGCCCTACGCCAAGACCCCCGGCCTTAGACTGCCTCGCCCCTATCGATATAACGACAACAGACAGAAGGCAGCGATGTTCTCTCGACTGCGCGCCGACATCCGGTGCATCCTCGAACGCGACCCGGCCGCCCGCAGCGCCTGGGAAGTGATCACGGTCTACCCCGGTTTCCCTGCCGTGGTGCTGCATCGCTGGGCGCACGCCTGTTGGACGCATGGCTTCAAGTGGCCCGCGCGCTTCATCGCGCACTGGGCGCGCTGGCTCACCGGCATCGAGATTCACCCGGCCGCCAAGCTCGGCGACCGTGTGTTCTTCGACCACGCCATGGGCGTGGTGGTCGGCGAGACGGCCGAGATCGGCGACGGCTGCACCATCTACCAGGGCGTGACACTCGGGGGCACCTCGCTCTACAAGGGCGCCAAGCGGCACCCGACGCTGGGGCGTGATGTGGTGGTGAGCGCGGGGGCCAAGGTGCTGGGCGGCTTCGTCGTGGGCGATGGCGCCAAGATCGGCAGCAACGCGGTGGTCATCAAGCCGGTGCCGGCGGGGGCGACCGCGGTCGGCATTCCCGCACGAATCATTCCGTCGAAGACCGGCGAAAGCGCGGATGTGGCCGCACCGCAGAAGTTTTCCGCCTACGGCATCACGCAGGAAGACGACCCGCTGAGCCAGGCGCTGCGCGGGCTGATCGACAGCGCATCGAGCCAGGAGCACCAGATCGCGCTGCTGTGGCAGGCCATCGAGAAGCTGTCGGCGCAGCCGGGCACCAAGGATTGCGTGCCCGGCGATGCGGCGCGCGACGAGAACTTCGAGGCGGAAAAGCTCACGCAGCTGGTGGGCAAGTAAGAAGACGCCCGATCGATCAGCCGCCCCGCTTGGCCGGCGCGTGCAGCGCCCCGTGCACATGGCCTGCGTGCTGGCCGAAGGGCTCGGGCGCGAGGGCGGCGGTGTCCAGTTCCTGCAGGATGCCGCAGGCGTTGGCCGATTCGGGACCGCGGCATTGCTGGCGCAGCGCCTTCAGTTGCTTCTCCAGCATCTTGAGTTCGGCGATGCGCGTGGCCACGTGGCCGATGTGGTCGTCCAGCAACTGGTTGACCTCGCCGCAGTCGTCCTGCGGCGCGTCGCGGAATTTCAGCAGGCTGCGGATCTCGTCGAGCGTCATGTCGAGCGAGCGGCAGCGGCGGATGAAGCCCAGGCGCTGGGCATGGTCTTCGTCGTAGATGCGGTAGTTGCCATCGGTGCGCGCGGGCTCGGGCAGCAGTTGCTCGCGCTCGTAGTACCGGATGGTTTCGACCGGCGTGTTCGCGACCTTGGCCAGTTCCCCGATTTTCATGATGCGGCAAATGAACGAGTGGGAATGAGCGTTTGACTCTACACCTGCTTCAGGGTTTCCAATCGATGCCATGACGAACCAGAACGCCCTGAAGCCTGTGACGCCGGCCCTTCATCCGCACGACCACGATCATGGTCACGACCACGCGCCCGGGCATGCGCATTCCCCTGCCGCAACAACATCCTGCTGCGGCAATCCGGTCTGCGGCTCGTCGCCCGCCATCGATGTGGCCGATATTCCCAAGGGCGCCTTGCTCTTTCGCATTCCCACGATGGATTGCGCTGTCGAGGAATCCGAGATCCGCCGCGCGCTCGAACCGGTCGCGGGGGTCAAGGGCCTGCGCTTCCGGCTTGGCGAACGCACCCTGGCCATCACCACCGACGACGGCGTGCTGCCCCAGGCGCTCGCCGCTATCCGCAAGGCCGGCTTCAAGCCCGAGCCGCTGAACGCAGAGGGTGCCGTTGCAGCCGCGCCCGCGAAGATCGCCGGCATGAGCATCGGGCTTGCACGCCTGGTGGCTGCACTGCTGCTGGCCATCGCGGCCGAATCGATCTCGTTCATGGGGCTCGAAAGCAAGGGCTTCGTGGCGGCCGAGATGGTGCTGGCACTGAGCGCCATCGGCCTCGCCGGTCTCGACACCTACAAGAAGGGCTTCGCCGCATTGGTGCGCGGGCGCCTGAACATCAACGCGCTGATGGCCGTGGCCGTCACCGGCGCTTTTATCATCGGCCAGTGGCCCGAAGCCGCGATGGTGATGGCGCTCTATGCCATTGCGGAACTGATCGAAGCGCGCGCCGTGGACCGCGCGCGCAACGCCATCCAGAGCCTGCTGGCGCTCGCGCCCGAGCAGGCCGAGGTGAAGCAGGCCGACGGCAGCTGGCGCACCGTGATGGCCAGCGAGGTGGCGCTGGATGCCATCGCGCGCATCCGCCCCGGCGAGCGCGTGCCGCTGGACGGCGTCGTCACCGAAGGCACCAGCGCCATCGACCAGGCGCCGGTCACGGGGGAGAGCATTCCGGTCGACAAGACCGTCGGCGACCAGGTGTTCGCGGGCACCATCAACCAGACCGCCGGGCTGGAGTTCCGCGTGACGGCGGTGGCGGCCAACACCACCTTGGCGCGCATCATCCACGCGGTCGAGGAGGCGCAGGGTTCGCGCGCGCCGACGCAGCGCTTCGTCGACAGGTTCGCCGCTATCTACACGCCCACCGTCTTCGTGCTGGCGCTGGCCGTCGCGGTGCTCACGCCGCTGTTCATGGACTGGACGTGGCTACAGGCCATCTACAAGGCGCTGGTGCTGCTGGTCATCGCCTGCCCATGCGCATTGGTGATCTCGACGCCCGTCACCGTGGTGAGCGCGCTGGCCGCGGCCGCGCGGCGCGGCATTCTCATCAAGGGCGGCACGTACCTCGAAGAGGCGCGCAAGCTCAAGGCGGTTGCGCTCGACAAGACTGGCACCGTCACCGAAGGCAAGCCGAAGCTGGTCGACTCGGTGCTGGTCGACACCTCGGGCAACGAGGCCACCGTGTTCACCATTGCCGCCAGCATCGCGGGCCGTTCGGACCACCCGGTGTCGAAGGCCATCGCCGAAGGCCTGAAGGGGCCTCAGGACGAAGTCGGCGACTTCACCGCGCTGCCCGGCCGCGGCGTGCGGGCCACGCACGCGGGGCAGGCCTACGTGCTCGGCAACCACCGCCTGATCGAGGAGCGAGGCCTGTGCACGCCGTCGCTCGAAGTCGAACTGAAGCGCCATGAAGAGGCGGGTCGCACCGTCACGCTGCTGGCATCGGACAAGGCCGTGCTCGCGCTGTTCGCCGTGGCCGACACCATCAAGGAATCGTCGCAGGCCGCGGTGGCGGAACTGCGCGCGCTCGGCGTCGTGCCCGTGATGCTCACCGGGGACAACGCAGCCACCGCGAAGGCCATCGGCGCTCATGCCGGCATCGAGGACGTGCGCGGCAACCTGCTGCCCGAGGAAAAGCTCGATGCCGTCAAGGCCATGCAGCAACGCTACGGCGCCGCCGCGATGACCGGCGACGGCATCAACGACGCCCCCGCGCTCGCGCAGGCCGACATCGGCTTCGCGATGGGCGGGGCCGGCACCGACACCGCGATGGAAGCGGCCGACGTGGTCATCATGAACGACGACCTGCGCCGCATCCCCGAGACCATCCGCCTGTCGCGCCGTGCGCACTCAGTGCTGTGGCAGAACATCACGCTGGCGCTGGGCATCAAGGCCGTGTTCTTCGTGCTCGCGGTGTTCGGCAGCGCGACCATGTGGATGGCGGTATTTGCCGACATGGGGGCGAGCCTGCTGGTGGTGGCGAACGGGCTGCGTCTGATGCGCGCGAAAAAGTAGAAGCCACGGCTGCACTTCACCAGCGCGCAGCCCACGCCTCCAGCGGCACCCGCGCCGCATTGCACACATAGCTCACGGAGTGATACCACCCCGCGAGCATCATCAGCTCGATCAGCTGCGCATGGCTCCAGTGCGCACCCAGGGCCTCCCACAGTGCATCGTCCACATTGCTCGTGTCGTGCAACTGATCGACCATCGACACCAGAAGCCGGTCGCGCGGTGCGAGCAATGAAAGGTCGCCATCGGCCGATGCCATCACGCGCCGGTCGGTTTCGCTGAAGCCGGCCGCGTCTGCGAAACCGGCCCAGTGCACGCCCCATTCGTATTCGGCACCGCAGCGGGCGCAGACCCGCAGGATGACGATCTCGCGTTCGCGCAAGCCGATGGCCGCCTTGCGACCCAGCAGGTAGCGGCCCAGGTCGAGCGTGCGTTCGGCCAGCGCAGGGTTCACGGCCATCACGCGGAACAGCGCGAGGATTTCGGGCGCCTGTGGCGGCGTCATGCGAGTGAGCAGTTCGCCGATGGGTTCGGGGTAGGGCGCTTCGAGCGGGGGAATCCTCGGCGTGGGGTTCGCGGCTGTGTCGGCCATGGATGGGTTCCTTCAATGCAATGGTGGAAATCGCTACGAAAAGCGTAGCGATCCGCCGCAGTCTATCGCTACGAAATGCGTAGCGCAAGCGCGTACACTCGCCGGACGACGATCAACCGAAGGACCCGGCATGGAAGACGCACAACCCACGGCATCGCGCCGGCCCATCATGCGGCTGCTGGAGCAGCTCGGCCGCAAGGGCACGCTGCGCATCCTGTGGGAGCTGCGCGACGGGCTGCCGCAGAGCTTCAGGGCGTTGCGCACCAGCACGGACGACATGTCGCCCTCGGTGCTGAACGACCGGCTCAAGGAGCTGCGCGCTGTCGGCGTGGTCGAGCTTGCTGACGCGGGCTATGCGCTCACAGAGTCGGGCGGCGAACTCGTCAAGCGCCTCACGCCGCTGAACCAATGGGCCAACCGCTGGCTCGACGACACGGCTTCGAACTAACATCCGCCGCATCGCCTTCCGTATTCCTGTTTCCCGATGTCCGTCACTTCGCTCCTGCTGCAACTCATCGTCATCCTGATCACCGCGCGCCTGTGCGGATGGATTCTTCGCCACGTGGGCCAGCCGGGCGTCGTCGGAGAGATGGCGGCGGGGCTGATGCTCGGGCCGGTCGTGATGGGGGCGCTGTTTCCCTCGCTGCATGCGCAGCTGTTCTCCAAGGAATCGCTGCAGGGGCTCTCGTCGCTCTCGACGCTGGGGCTGGTGCTGTTCATGTTCGTGGTCGGCCTGGAGCTGCGGGCGTCGCAGGGCGTGCGTGAGCAGCTTCGCTCGGCGGGCTACGTAGGCGTGCTGAGCGTGGCCGTGCCGATGGCGCTGGGCCTGGCGATCGCGCCGGCGCTGCATCCGGCGCTCGCGCCGGCCGGGGTGGGCTTCTGGCCGTTCGCGCTGTTCATCGCGGCGGCGCTGTCGATCACCGCCTTTCCCGTGATGGCGCGCATCCTGAAAGACCGCGGCATGACGCGCACGCCTTTCGGCCAGCTGTCGCTGGGTGCTGCGGCCGTGGTCGACGTGTTCGCCTGGATCCTGCTGGCCGTGGTGGTCGCGCTGGTCGGCGCGGGCGAGGGCTACCGGGGCCTGCTCAAGACCACGCTGGGCATGGCGGTGGTGCTGCTGGCGCTGTTCTTCGGGCTCAAGCCGGCCTTCGCGCAGCTGCTGCGCGCCAAGGCGCCCGAGGGCGAGCCCTCGACCACGGTGATGGCGGCGCTGATGATCGGTCTGCTCGCGACGGCGCTGGTCACCGAGTGGCTGCACCTGCATGCGGTGTTCGGCGCCTTCCTGTTCGGCGCCTGCCTGCCGCGCGACGACAGGCTGCTGAAGTCGCTCACCGAGCGCATCGAGCCGATCTCCATCGTCGTGCTGATGCCGCTGTTCTTCGCGCTGGCGGGGCTGGGCACCACGGCCAACGCCTTCTCGGGCGCGAGCCTTGGCGCAATGCTGCTGATCGTGGGCGTTGCCACCGTGGGCAAGATCGCAGGCGGCGCGGCCGGCGCGCGCATGGCGGGCTATGGCTGGCGTGACAGCCTGGCCACGGGCTCGCTGATGAATGCGCGCGGCCTGATGGAACTGATCGTGATGAAGATCGGCCTCGATGCCGGGCTGATTGGCCCCGAGCTGTTCACGATGCTGCTGGTGATGGCGCTCGTGACCACGGCAATGACGGGGCCGCTGATCAACCTGTTCATCGGCCGCAAGGCGGCAGTCGCGTCGGACGGCGCTCACGCCAAGTCCTGACGGCGGCTCAGCCGTCGCGGCGCACCGTGAAGCCGATGCGCGTCTCGCCGCCCTGGCTCGCCGCGAACACGCGCCCGCCGTGCATGCGCGCGATGGCTTCCACAATGGACAGGCCCAGGCCGTGGTGCCGAGGCGAGCCGTCGCGGGCCGGTGCTGCGCGATAGAAGCGCTCGAACAGGCGAGGCAACGCGGCGGGGTCGATCGGCTCGCCCCGATTGACCACCGTCAAGGTGAACTCGCCGTGGTTCTTCTCGCTTCCGATCTCGATGCGGATCGTCGAAGCAGGCGCCGCAAAACGGATCGCATTGCCCAGCAGGTTGAAGAGGGCGCGACGGACCAGCGCGGCGTCCACGTCGACCATGGCGTCGCCCTTCACCTCCGCGCGCAGGCCGGCTTCTTCCAGCATGGCGTCGTAGAAGTCGATCACGTCGCTCGCCTGCGCCGCCAGGCTGGCCAGCGCCCGTGTGCGCATCGGCGTGCCGCGTTCGGCCTGCGAGAGAAACAGCATATCGGTGACGATGCCCGAGAGCCGTCCGATCTCTTCGAGGTTGGACGCGAGCACGGCCTGCAGCTCCTCGTTGCCGCGCGGACGCGTGAGCGCGAGTTCGGTGGTGCCGATCAGGTTGGCGAGCGGCGTGCGCAACTCGTGCGCCACGTCGGCATTGAAGGATTCGAGCTGCACGTAGGCGCGCTGCACCCGCAGCAGCAGCGCGTTGAACTGGGTGATCCAGGGCCGCAGTTCTTCCGCGAAATCTGCTGGGTCGATGGGCTGGTCGGCCTTGTCGGGCGCCATCGCGGCGGTGCGCCGGGTCAGCGCCTCGAGTGGGCGCAGGCCGCGCCGCACCAGCCACATGCCGGTGAGCGAGACCAGCGCCGTGCCCAGCACCACGGCGCCCAGCAGCGTCCACGCCAGGCGCCGCAGCAGTTGCGCTTCCTGCGCCGTGTTCACGCCGATGCGCGCCGACAGCTGCGTGGTGGCGCCGCCTTGCGTCCAGGGCACTTCCACGTCGCGCAGCATCCAGCGGCCTCCGGCCAGGGGCCTGGACTGATAGAGCGGCTTGCCCTCGTGCGAGATCGACAGCGTCACGTCGTCATGCATCGAGAAGAAGTCGTCGAGCTTGTGTTGCAGGAAGGCGAGATCGCCGCCTTTGTCGGCTTCCTGCATCAGGTGCTGCACCAGCACGGCCTTGTGTTCGAGTTCTTCTTCCTGCTTCTGCCTGAAGTTCCAGGCCGTGACGAGGTAGATGGCGAAGCAGATCGCGCTCAGCCCCAGCAGCGTCTGTGCCGCGAACCAGAGCGACAGCCGGCTCTGCAGCGATTGCGGCCGGGGACTCATCGGGAAAATGCCGCCCCGCGAAGCGGGCAAGCCCCTGGGGGAGGGCTCATGCCCAGGACCGGTCTTCCAGCACGTAGCCCATGCCGCGCACCGTGTGCAGCAGCTTCGCTTCGAACGGATCGTCGAGCTTGCTGCGCAGGCGCCGGATGGCCACTTCCACCACGTTGGTGTCGCTGTCGAAGTTCATGTCCCACACCTGCTCGGCGAGCGCGGTGCGCGACAGGATCTGGCCGCGTCGGCGCAGCAGCACCAGCAGAAGCGTGAACTCCTTGGCCGTGAGGTCGAGCCGCGTGCGGTTGCGCGTGCACTTGCGGCTGACGAGATCGACCTCCAGGTCGGCCAGCCGCAGCACGGTAGATTCCTGCTGCTTGCCGCGGCGCAGCAGCGCCTGCACGCGCGCCAGCAGTTCGGAGAAGGAGAAGGGCTTGACGAGGTAGTCGTCAGCGCCCTGCTGCAGCCCCTGCACGCGGTCCTCGACCTTGTCGCGCGCCGTCAGCACCAGCACGGGCACGTTCTTCGTGCGGCGGATGGCCTGCAGCACGGCAAAGCCGTCGATGCCGGGCAGCATCACGTCGAGCAGGATGAGTGCATAGTCGCCCTCGGTGGCGAGGTACCTCCCCTCGATGCCGTCGCGAGCGATATCCACGACATAGCCGTTCTCCTCGAGTCCCTTTTTCAGGTAGTCGCCCAGTTTGGGTTCGTCTTCTATGACAAGGATTCGCATTCACGCATGGTATCGAAGCGCTTTCGATACGGGGATTACGATTTGGTAATCCTATCGACGGATAAAGCCTTCACCCGGCGTCATACATTGCGCCGGGCCCGCAGGCCGCAAGGCCTTTGCCAGAGCCTGCCGCGCGCCGCCGATATACTTTTTGCTCCCATGCGCCGCTGGCTTCTCATCTTCCTGCTCGTCCTGTTGCCGTTCCAGTTCAGCTGGGCGTCGGCATCGGCGTACTGCCAGCATGAGCGCGACACGCAGCCCGAGCACTGGGGCCATCACGAAAGCGAAACCCGCGGCACCGACCGCAGCCACAGCGGGGAGGGCGCGCAGAAGAATTCCAGCACCCAGCCGAATGCCGTGGTCGGCGACTACGCGGTCTGCCATGCCGGCAGCTTGCAGCATGCAGAAGCTTCGGCAGAGCCGGTGATGGCCGTGACGCGCGTGGCCCCGGCCCTGCGCGCGACGTCCGCCGAGCGCTTCGCCTCGCACATCTCCGACGTTCCGGTCCGTCCCGACTGGTCTCTCGCCCTTTGATTCGGCGAGAGAACACCCCCCTTTTCTGATTTCCACCATCAGCTGAGCTCTCGCCGAATTCGTCCGTCCGTTGTTTCGCAACCCAGGAGAATTCGATGCGCACGCTCTTCGTGCCGCTGGCCGCGTTGGCCATGGCGGCGCCCCCGGCTTTTTCACAGGTCATGCCGACCGCTGCCGGCTCCCCGTATTCACAGCAATCCGGCGCGGCGGCCCGCACACTGGAGCCCGCAGGCCCGCTGACGCTGGGCAACGCCGTTGCGATGGCGTTGCAGGCCAACCCCGGCCTGTCTGCGGCATCCCGCGAGCAGGACGCCACCGAGGCCGCCGTCGTCCAGGCCGGCGCCTGGCCCAATCCCACGCTCGACGCGCAGGTGGAAGACCTGCGCCGCGACAACCGCACCACCACGCTGCAGCTGAGCCAGTCGCTCGAACTGGGCGGCAAGCGCGCCGCCCGCGTGACGGCGGCCGAGCGCGCGAGAGACCAGGCCGTCTCGGCGCTGGCCGGCCGTCGCGCCGAGATCCGCGCGGCGACGGTCACCGCCTTCTTCGACGTGCTGACCTCGCAGGAGCGCCTGCGGCTTGCGCAGGATTCCGCCGGACTCGCGCAGACGGTCACCCGCGCGGCGGCCAACCGCGTGGCAGCCGGCAAGGTCTCGCCGCTGGAAGAAACCAGGGCGCGCGTGGCCGAGGCCGGCATCCGCGTCGAGCTGCTGCAGGCAGAGGGCGCGCTGCGCTCGGCGCGCCAGCAGCTGGCCGCGCTGTGGGGCAATCCGAGCCCGCGCTTCGCGCAGGTGGAAGGCGCGATCGACCAACTGCCGGCGATGGTGCCGGCGCAGGAAGTGGAAAGCCGCCTGGGTGCCGCGCCCGTGGTGCGGCAGGCGCGGCTCGAAGTCGAGCGGCGCAAGGCGCTGTCCGAGTTGGAGCAGGCCAGGCGCATTCCCGACCTGACTGTGTCGCTCGGCGCCAAGCGCGTGCCGTCCTCCGAGGGCGAGACCGGCGGCAGCCGCCGCAACCAGGTGGTCGTGGGCCTGTCGGTTCCGTTGCCGATCTTCGACACCAACCGCGGCAACGTCGCCGAGGCCCTGAGCCGCGAAGAGAAGGCCCGCGACGACCTCGCCGCCGCCGAGCTGCAGCTGGGCACAGACGTCACACAGGCTTCGGAGCGGCTGCGCTCCGCGCGCGCCACCGCGCAGACGCTGAAGCGCGATGCGCTGCCCGGCGCCGAAGCCGCCTACAGGGCCGCGACCAAGGGCTTCGAGCTCGGCAAGTTCAGCTTTCTTGAAGCGCTCGATGCGCAGCGCACGCTGTTCCAGGTGCGTGCGCAGTACCTGCTCGCACTGGCCGACGCGCACCGCGCGGCCGGCGACCTCGACCGGCTGCTCGGCAACGAAGCCAGCGACTTCTCTCCCGCGACGGCGCCTATTGCGCGCTGACAGGCAAGGAATTCCAAAGATCATGAACACCGAAGAACGCAAACCTTTCGCTGAAAAAAGCGGGGGCAGGAAGCAGTGGATCGCCATCGCGGTCGTCGTGGTGCTGGGCCTTGGCGCGGGCGCGATGATTCTGCGCACCGCACCCACCAAGCCCGAAGCAGCGGGCCATTCGGAGGCCGCGGGGCACGGCGACGGCGAGCACCATGAAGAAGAAGGCCACAAGGAAGCCGAGGCGCAGGGCAAGGACCACGATCACAGCCATGGCGAAGCCTCGGGCCATACCGACAAGGAGCACCACGAAGAGGGCAAGCGGGAAGCCAGCCACGAGCCCGCCGGCCACAAGGAAGACGAAGAGAAGATCGCCTTCACGGACGAGCAGATCAAGGCGGCCGACGTGAGCATCGAGAGCGCCGGCCCCGCGCGCATCAAGACGTCGCTGCAGCTGCCCGGCGAGATCAAGTTCAACGAGGACCGCACTGCCCACGTGGTGCCGCGCGTGGCGGGCGTGGTCGACAGTGTGTCGGCCAACCTGGGGCAGGAAGTGAAGCGTGGCCAGGTGCTCGCGGTGCTGTCGAGCCCGGGGCTTTCGGAGCAGCGCAGCGAACTGCAGTCTGCGCAGCGCCGGCTGCAGCTGGCCCGCACCACCTACGAGCGCGAGAAGAAGCTGTGGGAAGAAAAGATCTCGCCGCAGCAGGACTACCTGCAAGCTCAGCAGGCGATGCAGGAGGCGCAGATCGCAGTGGCCAACGCCAACCAGAAGCTGCTGGCGCTCGGCGCCACGCCCGGCTCGTCGGCGCTGGGCCGCTACGAACTGCGCGCGCCCTTCGACGGCATGGTGGTCGAGAAGCACATCTCGCTCGGCGAATCGGTGGGAGAAGCCGTCAACGTCTTCACCATCTCCGACCTGTCGACCGTGTGGGCCGAGATCAGCGTGGCCGCCAACAACCTGAACCTGGTGCGCATCGGCGAGCGCGTGACCATCCGCTCGACCTCGTTCGACCAGACGGCCAGTGGCACGGTGTCGTACGTGGGCTCGCTGATCGGCGCGCAGACGCGCACGGCCACCGCGCGCGTCACGCTCACCAACCCGCAGCGCATCTGGCGACCGGGCCTGTTCGTGAATGTCGAGCTCGTGGCCTCCGAGACGGATGCGCTCGTGACCGTCTCGGCCGAAGCGGTGCAGACGGTGGAGGACAAGCCGACCGTGTTCCTCAGGGTGTCCGGCGGCTTCGTGCCGCAGCACGTGCAGACCGGCCGCAGCGACGGCAAGCGTATCGAGATCGTGAGCGGACTGAAGCCCGGCGCGGCCTATGCCGCCAGCGGCAGCTTCGTCGTGAAGTCGCAGCAGGGCAAGAGCTCGGCCACGCACACCCACTGAGGACGCCTGCATGTTCGAACGCATCATTCGCTTCTCCATCGAACAGCGCTGGCTGATCCTGCTCGCCGTGCTCGGCATGGCCGCACTCGGCATCTTCAGCTACCAGAAGCTGCCCATCGATGCGGTGCCCGACATCACCAACGTGCAGGTGCAGATCAACACCGCCGCACCCGGCTATTCGCCGCTGGAGACCGAGCAGCGTGTGACCTACCCGATCGAGACGGTCATGGCCGGGCTGCCGGGCTTGCAGCAGACCCGTTCGCTGTCGCGCTACGGCCTGTCGCAGGTGACGGTGATCTTCAAGGACGGCATCGACATCTACTTCGCGCGGCAGCTCGTCAACGAGCGCATCCAGTCTGCGCGGGAAAGCATGCCGAGCGGCATTTCGCCGGTGATCGGGCCGATCTCGACCGGCCTCGGCGAGATCTACCTCTGGACCGTCGAGGCACAGGAGGGCGCGAGGAAAGCCGACGGCAAGCCCTACTCGCCCACCGACCTGCGCGAGATCCAGGACTGGATCATCAAGCCGCAGCTGCGCAACGTGGCGGGCGTGACCGAGATCAACTCCATCGGCGGCTACGCCAAGGAGTTCCAGATCGCGCCCGACCCCGCCAAGCTGCTGGCCCACGGCCTCACGATGACCGACATCGTCACCGCGCTGGAGCGCAACAACGCCAACGTGGGCGCGGGCTACATCGAGAAGCGCGGCGAGCAGTACCTCATTCGCGCGCCGGGGCAGGTGAAGTCGGTGGAAGACATCGGCAACGTGATCCTCGGCAACGCGGGCGGCATTCCGCTGCGCGTGCAGGACGTGGCCGAGGTCGGCATCGGCAACGAGCTGCGCACGGGTGCCGCCACCGACAACGGCCGCGAAGTGGTGCTCGGCACCGTGTTCATGCTGATCGGCGAGAACAGCCGCACCGTGTCGCAGGCTGTCGATAAAAAGATGCGGGAGATCAACCGCACGCTGCCCGCCGGCGTGAAGGCGGTGACGGTGTACGACCGCACGGTGCTGGTCGACAAGGCCATCGCCACGGTGAAGAAGAACCTGTTCGAGGGCGCGGTGCTGGTCATCGCGATCCTGTTCCTGTTCCTCGGCAACATCCGCGCGGCGCTGATCACGGCGCTGGTGATTCCGCTGTCGATGCTCTTCACCTTCACCGGCATGGTGAACCAGAAGGTCAGCGCCAACCTCATGAGCCTGGGCGCGCTGGACTTCGGCATCATCATCGACGGCGCGGTGGTGATCGTGGAGAACTGCGTGCGGCGGCTGGCCCATGCACAGGCGCACAAGGGGCGGCCGCTGACGCGCAGCGAGCGCTTTCATGAAGTGTTCGCGGCCTCGCAGGAGGCGAGGCGGCCGCTGCTGTTCGGCCAGCTGATCATCATGATCGTGTACCTGCCGATCTTTGCGCTCACGGGGGTCGAGGGAAAGCTGTTCCACCCGATGGCCTTCACCGTGGTGATTGCGCTGCTGGGCGCGATGATCCTGTCGATCACCTTCATCCCCGCGGCCGTGGCGCTGTTCATCGGCAACAAGGTCAGCGAGAAGGAGAACCGCCTGATGGTGTGGGCCAAGCGCGGCTACGAGCCGCTGCTTGCGCGCGTCATGTCGGCCAAGCCGCTGGTCATCACGCTGGCCGCGGTGGCGGTGATGCTGTCGGGCCTGCTGGCGACGCGCCTGGGCACCGAGTTCGTGCCGAGCCTGAGCGAGGGAGATTTCGCGATCCAGGCGCTGCGCATTCCGGGCACGAGCCTCACGCAGTCGGTCGAGATGCAGAAGCAGCTCGAACGCACGCTGAAGGCGAAGTTTCCGGAGATCGAGCGCGTGTTCGCGCGCACGGGCACGGCCGAGATTGCATCGGACCCGATGCCACCGAACATCTCCGACGGCTACATCATGCTCAAGCCCGAGAGCGAGTGGCCCAAGCCGAAGCGCACGCGGGAAGAACTGCTGGCCGCCGTGCAGGAAGAGGTGGAGAAGTTGCCGGGCAACAACTACGAGTTTTCGCAGCCGATCCAGCTGCGCTTCAACGAGCTGATCTCAGGCGTGCGCAGCGACGTGGCCGTGAAGATCTTCGGCGACGACATGGACGTGCTGAACAAGACGGCGGCCGAGGTGTCGGGCACGTTGGGCAAGATCGCCGGCGCGGCCGAAGTGAAGGTCGAGCAGACCACCGGCCTGCCGATGCTCACGGTGAACATCGACCGCAACCAGACCGCGCGCTACGGCCTCAATGTGGGCGACGTGCAGGACGCGATCTCGGCCGCGGTCGGCGGGCGCGAAGCGGGCACGCTGTTCGACGGCGACCGGCGCTTCGACATCATCGTGCGGCTGCCCGAGAACCTGCGTACCGACCTCGAGGCCATCAAGCGCTTGCCCGTTGCCTTGCCGAAGGGAGCAGGCGCGGGCGCCGAAGGCATGCGCACCAGCTTCATCCCGCTGGGCGAGGTGGCCACGCTCGACATTGCGCCCGGCCCCAACCAGGTGAGCCGCGAGGACGGCAAGCGCCGCATCGTGGTGAGTGCCAACGTGCGCGGCCGCGACCTCGGCTCCTTCGTGGCCGAAGCCGAGGAGGCGATGGGCAAGGTGAAGATCCCTGCCGGCTACTGGACCGTGTGGGGCGGTCAGTACGAGAACCTCGCCTCGGCCACCGAACGGCTGCAGGTGGTGGTGCCGGTGTCGCTGCTGCTGGTGTTCACGCTGCTGTTCGCGATGTTCGGCAACCTGAAGGACGGCCTGCTGGTGTTCACCGGCATTCCGTTCGCGCTCACGGGCGGCATCGTGGCGCTGTGGTTGCGCGGCATTCCGCTGTCGATTTCGGCGGCAGTGGGCTTCATCGCGCTGTCGGGCGTGGCGGTGCTCAACGGGCTGGTGATGATCTCGTTCATCCGCAATCTGCGTGAAGGCGGGCTGCCGCTGGACGCCGCGATCCGCGAGGGCGCGCTCACGCGGCTGCGGCCGGTGCTGATGACGGCGCTGGTCGCCTCGCTGGGTTTCGTGCCGATGGCCATCGCCACCGGCACCGGCGCCGAGGTGCAGCGGCCGCTGGCGACGGTGGTAATCGGCGGCATCTTGTCGTCGACCGCGCTGACGCTGCTGGTGCTTCCGCTGCTCTACCGCATCGCGCACCGGCGCGACGAGGAGGAACAGGAAGAGGAAGCGCAGGATCAGCGACGCGGCGCACCGCTCGGTGCCTAGCCGGAGCCGCACGGGCCGATTTTTCCGGGAGGAGGCGGTCCGGCTGTCACAAACACACGCAGCCGGACGTCTTGCAGGTGGGAGCATCCACGGGGATGCTCTTTTCGTACTCTTCGACCAAGGAATCGACCATGAAGATCGTCATCATCGGAGGCTCCGGCCTCATCGGCTCGAAACTCGCCGCGCGGCTGCGACAGGCCGGCCACGAGGTCGTCGCCGCGTCACCCTCCACCGGCGTCAATGCTCTCACCGGCGAAGGCCTGAAGGAGGCGCTCGCGGGCGCCCGCGTGGTCGTGGACGTCGCGAACTCGCCTTCGTTCGAGGACGAGGCCGTGCGCCACTTCTTCGAGACCTCCGGACGCAACCTGCTCGCGGCCGAGGCGGAGGCCGGCGTGGCGCATCACATCGCGCTGTCGGTGGTCGGCACCAGGCGCCTGCTGGACAGCGGCTACTTTCGCGCCAAGCAGCTCCAGGAAGAGCTGATCGAGGCATCGCCCGTGCCGTACACCATCGTGCAGGCCACGCAGTTCTTCGAGTTCGTGGGCAGCATCGCGGCATCGAGCGTCCAGGACGGCGCGGTGCGGTTGTCGAACGCGCGGATCCAGCCGATGGCGGCGGAGGACGTGGCGGCGGCGCTGGCCAAGGTCGTGACCGAGCCGCCGGCGCAGGGCCGTATCGAGATCGCCGGGCCCGAGGCCATGCCGCTCGACGAACTGGTGCGCCGCTTTTTCGCGGCGAACGGCGATGCCCGGCCGGTCGTGACCGATCCCGGATCGCACTACTTCGGCGTGCGGCTCGACGACAGTTCGCTGACGCCCGGCGCCAACCCGCGCCTGGGGGCGACCCGCTTCGAAGACTGGCTCGCGCAGCACGCGAAGGCCTGAGAAGGGGCGGGCGCTTTCAAGGGCGGGTCAGCGTGCGCGAACGGCCGACTTCGGCCTGAACGCCTTGCAGACCGAATCGTCCGTCTCGAGGTACGGCCCGCCGATCAGGTCGATGCAGTAGGGCACCGCTGCAAAGATGCCGGGTACGACCTGCACGCCTTCGGTGTCCTTGAGCCCTTCGAGCGTTTCTGCAATCGACTTCGGCTGCCCCGGCAGGTTGATGATCAGGCTCTTGCCACGGATCACCGCCACCTGCCGCGACAGGATCGCCGTCGGCACGAAGCGCAGGCTGATCTGGCGCATCTGTTCGCCGAAGCCGGGCATTTCCTTGTGGGCCACGGCCAGCGTGGCCTCTGGGGTCACGTCGCGCAGGGCGGGGCCGGTTCCGCCGGTGGTCAGCACCAGCGAGCAGCCGGCGTCGACCAGTTCGATCAGCGTCGCGCTGATTTGCGCTGCCTCGTCGGGAATCAGTCGTGGCTCGAATTCGATGGGGTTCTTCAGTGCCCGGCCGAGCCACTCCTTCAGCGCAGGCAGGCCCTTGTCTTCGTAGGTGCCGCTGGAGGCGCGGTCGCTGACCGAGACGATGCCGATGCGAACAGAGTCAGGTGCGCTCATGGTGTTGCTCCTTCCCCTTCCGGGGGAAGGTTGGGATGGGGGCAGGCAGAGCGCTCGATGGATACGCCGCTTGCCCCCACCCCGGCCCTCCCCCGGGAGGGGAGGGAGAAAAGCAAGGGGCTCATGCGTCGTCTTCCCGGTCTTGCGCGGCGGCAGCCGCCGCATGGTCCGCGCCTCCGTGCACTGCCAGTTGCGCGCGCACGAGCTGAAAGATTTCGCGATACGCCTTACCCTGGCGGGGTGCTTCACCGGCCGGGCCGGACTTCATGTCCTTTCGGGCCTGGCGCACCAGGGCGCGCAGCTGTTGCGAGTCGGTGGCGGGATGGGTTTCGATCCAGCCGCCCAGGGTGTCGTCGTCGGCAATCAGCCGGTCGCGCCACCGTTCGGCCTCGTGCAGGGCGGCGGTTTCGGCGGCCGGCACGCTGTTCTGTTCGCTCAGGGCGAGCTTCACGGCCTCGAGCACTTCGGGCTCCAGCTTGCGCATGAGCTTGCCGATGAACTGCATCTGGCGGCGCTTGCCCTCGAAATTGGTGATGCGCCTGGCCTCGGCGATGGCGTCGACCAGTTTCTCGTCGAGCTGGAGTGCGTCGAACAGGCCGGCGCGCAGTGTGAGCAGCTCGGCGCCGAGCTTCTGCAGTTCGTCGCTTTCGCGCTTGAGATCGGTGCGGCTGGCTTCGTCGGAGCCCTTGAGCTCGCGCTTGAGCTCAAGGTCGAGTTCGCTGCCCTCGGCGACGAACTGGCCACGGACGAAATAGCCTTTTTTGGGTTTGCGGGACATGAGGTGGATTCTGGGCCGCACCGTGCGGCGTTGCAACGCGTGCAATGCGCAGTGGGAAGCTGGGGGAAAACGGGAAATGGGGGGCGCAAGTATCATAGCCACCACATGACGACATCCTCCTCGCGCGCCGATTCCGGCTTCGCCTACAGCCGCTCCTTCTTCGAAAACCTGGTCGACTCGGCCTTGGCCCACGCCAAGAAGCTCGGCGCCACCGACGCCGGGGCCGAGGCCTCCGAGGGCTGTGGCCTGAGCGTCTCGGTACGCAAGGGCGAGCTGGAAAACGTCGAGCGCAACCGCGACAAGTCGCTGGGCATCACGGTCTACGTGGGCCACCGCCGCGGCAACGCCAGCACCTCCGACTTCTCCGACGCCGCCATCAAGCAGACCGTGCAGGCGGCCTACGACATCGCCCGCTTCACGGCCGAAGACCCCGTCAGCGGCCTGCCGGACGAAGAGGACATCGCCAAGGTGCACCCCGAACTCGACCTGTTCCATCCCTGGGACGTGACGAGCGAGCAGGCCGCCAGGCTGGCGCTGGAATGCGAAGAGGCGGCCCTGACGACCGACAAGCGCATCACCAACAGCGAAGGCGCGGGCGTCTCGGCGCAGCAGAGCCACTTCTTCAGCGCCCACACGCACGGCTTTCGCGGCGGCTATGCCAGCTCGCGGCACTCGATCTCGGTGGCGCCCATCGCCGGCAAGGGCGACGACATGCAGCGCGACGCCTGGTACAGCTCCATGCGCTCGGCCGGCGAACTGGCCAGCCCGCAGGCCGTGGGCCGCTACGCCGCCGAACGGGCGCTGAGCCGCCTGAAGTCGCGCAAGATCAAGACCACCGAATGCCCGGTGCTGTTCGAGTCGCCGCTGGCCGTGGGCCTGCTGGGCGGGCTGGTGCAGGCCGTGAGCGGCGGTGCGCTGTACCGCAAGAGCAGCTTCCTGCTCGACTCGCTAGGCAAGCCGGTGCTGCCGAAGCACGTGGACGTGGCCGAAGACCCGCACGTGATGCGCGGCAAGGGCAGCGCGCCCTTCGACGACGAAGGCGTGACCACGCGGGCGCGCAAGGTGGTCGAGGCCGGCCGCCTCGAAGGCTACTTCCTGTCGACCTATTCGGCCCGCAAGCTGGGCATGAAGACCACCGGCAACGCCGGCGGTTCGCACAACCTGACGCTGAGCTCGCGCCTCACGAAGCACGGCGACGACCTCGACGCCATGCTCGCCAAGCTCGGCACCGGCCTGTTCGTGATCGAGCTGATGGGGCAGGGCGTGAACTACGTGACCGGCGACTACTCGCGCGGCGCCAGCGGCTTCTGGGTCGAGAAGGGCCGCATCGCCTTCCCGGTGCAGGAGATCACCATCGCCGGCAACCTGAAGGACATGCTCATGGGCATCGAGGCCATCGGGGCCGATGCGTACACCTTCGGCGCCAAGACCACGGGGTCGGTCCTGGTGAACCGGATGAAGATCGCGGGCAGCTGAGCCCCGGGGCGGGCGCCCGCCCGCCGGTCACTTCTTCGCAGCTTCTGCGGGCGGAGCGACCAGGTGCTCGAGCATGCGCCGCGCATTGAGCGGCAGGTCTTCCGACGAGCGCACGCAGGCCATCAGCGTGCGTTCCGCCCAGGCGTCGGAGAGCGAGGCGCGCGCAATCTTCATCGAACGCGCGCAGCGTTCGGCTGCGGTCTGCGGCACGATGCCGACGCCGATGCCGTACTCCACCATGCGGCACACGGCCTCGAAGTTGCGCACGCGCACCCGGTAGGCCAGGTGCTTGCCGAGTGCGCGCACGTGCTGGGTGATCAGCTGCTGCAGCGCACTGTTCGCGGGCAGGCCCACGAATTCGCTGTCGACCGCGTCGGCCAGCCGCAGGCGCCGGCGTCCGGCCAACGCATGGCCGCGAGGCATCACGAGCACGAGATCGTCGCGGCGAAAGGGATGGCATTCCAGGCCTTCGCTGTCGATGGCGTCCGAGACGATGCCGATGTCGCACAGGCCGCCGCGCAGCGCCTCCACCGTGTCCGGGCTGGCGCGCTCCTCGAGGTCGACCGAGATGCGCGGATGCTCGGCCAGAAAGCGGCTCAGCACCTCGGGAAGGTGCTCGGTCAGCGCCGAGGTGCCGCACATGAAGCGCACGTGGCCCTTGAGGCCCTGGCCGTATTCGCCGAGCTCGCCGCGCAGGCGTTCCATCTGCTGCAGCACGACGCGCGCATGGTGCAGCAGCGTGCGGCCGGCCTCGGTGGCGCGCACGCCCTGCGCGTGGCGCGTGAGCAGTGGGCTGCCGAGGGCGTCTTCCATGCCGCGCACGCGCTGGCTCGCGGAGGCCAGCGTCATGTGCGAGCGCCCGGCGCCACCGGTGAGGCTGCCGGCTTCGACGACGTTGAGAAAAAGCCGAAGGTCGGTGAGATCGAATCGCATGGTTCGGCGGAGTGTGCATCAAGAGCCTCAGCCGCAGCCTGAGGCTGGCTCTGCGAACACCGCATTTCCCAGTGCGGCATTGCCCGGCAGACTCGGCCGCGATGATGCATTCGAACAACTTGACGAGCTTCTGGGTTGCCGCAGCGGCCGTGTTCCTGCTGGCCGGGGTGATCAAGGGCGTGATCGGGCTGGGGCTGCCCACGGTGTCTATGGCGCTGCTCGCGCTGTGGATGCCGCCGGTGCAGGCGGCGGCGCTGCTGATCGTGCCGTCGCTGGTCACCAACGTCTGGCAGACCGGGCCGCGCGCGAGCTTCGTGCCGGTGCTCGAGCGCATCGGCGGCATGCAGGCGGGGATCGTCGCCGGCACGCTGGGCGGTGCGTTGTGGCTGGGCGTGCCGTCGGGGGCGTGGGCGACGGTGGCGCTCGGCGTGGCGCTGGTGCTCTATGCGGGCTGGGGGCTGACGGGGCGGCAGCTGCACGTGGCCGAGGGGCAGGCGCGCTGGCTGGGGCCTGTGGCGGGCATCGCCACGGGGGTGGTGACGGCCGTGACCGGCGTGTTCGTGGTGCCGGCCGTGCCGTACCTGCAGGCGCTGGGGTTCCAGCGCGACTCATTGATCCAGGCGATGGGCATTTCGTTCACCACCTCGACCGTGGTTCTAGCCATCGGGCTGGCCGGGAACGGAAGCTATCCGATGTCGGCGGTAGGCGGCTCGATCGCGATGCTGGTGCCGGCCATCGGCGGCATGGTGCTCGGGACCTGGCTGCGGCGGCGGCTTTCGGTGACCGTGTTCCGGCGCTGCTTCCTGGTCGGACTGGCGCTGCTGGGCGTGTACATGGTCACGCGCGCCGCGGGCTGAAAAGCCTCAGGCCGCGAGCAGCAGGGCCGTGCGCACGCGCTCGATTGTCTGGCGGTAGGGCAGGGCGAAGTCGTCGATGGCATCGCCGGGTTCGAGCCAGCTGAACAGGAAGATGAGGCCTTCTTCTTCAGGACTGCCGGTGGCGGTGTGCATGAAGGTCTCGGGCAGCCTGCCCTCGGCGCGCATCAGGAACAGGTGCCACAGCTGCGGATGGCGGTGCGTGTTGCCCTCGACGCCGGCTTCGCATTCGCGGTCGAGCGTGCCGAGCGACTGCAGCGGGCCGGCGTAGTCGATGCCCGATTCTTCGAGCAGCTCGCGGCGCACCGCGATCTCGGGCGACTCGCCGGGCTCGATGGTGCCCTTGGGGAGCTGCATGTTGCCATCCTCGGGATGGCGGAATACCAGCAGCCGGCCCTGCGCGTCGACCAGGCAGGCACAGGCCTTGAGGATCGGGGCGCTGGGGCTGCCGGTGCTCATCAGGCGCCTGTCAGGGCCGCTTTGACGGCGGCGCTGACCTGGCCCATGTCGGCCTTGCCGGCGAGGCGGGTCTTGACCACGCCCATCACCTTGCCCATGTCGCCGGGGCCGCTGGCGCCCAGTTCGGCCACGATGGCCTTCACTGCGGCCACCGTTTCATCGGCGCTCATGCGCTGGGGCAGGTAGACCTCGAGCACCTTGATCTCGGCAGCCTCCTTGTCGGCCAGGTCGATGCGGCCGCCGGTGGTGAAGGCGGCGATCGAGTCCTTGCGCTGCTTGACCATCTTGTCGACGATGGCGACGACCATGGCGTCGTCGAGCTCCACGCGCTCGTCGACTTCCTTCTGCTTCAAGGCTGCGAGCAGCAGGCGGATGGTGGCGAGGCGCTCGGAGTCCTTGGCGCGCATCGCCGTCTTCATGTCTTCGGTGATCTGTTCTTTGAGTGTCATTCGGCAACCTTTCGGAAAAAACAAAAGCCGCGGCAGGTTTCCCTGGCGCGGCTGAGGCAACGGGGCAGTAGCGCCGACTTTCGTCGAGAGCGAACCGCCCGGGGCGTTGCTTAGTACAGCTTCTTGGGCAGCTGCATGCTGCGCACGCGCTTGTAGTGGCGCTTGACCGCGGCGGCCTTCTTGCGCTTGCGCTCGGCGGTCGGCTTTTCGTAGAACTCGCGGGCGCGCAGGTCGGTCAGCAGGCCGAGCTTTTCGATGGTGCGCTTGAAACGGCGCAGTGCGACGTCGAAGGGCTCGTTTTCTTTAACGCGGATGGTGGTCATTGATGAATCGTTGAACTGAAGTTGGCTCGGGGAGATCGAGGCCCAAAGCCGGGGTTCCTCAACTGAAATCTTTGGTGGCCGTTGAGGGGAGGCCAGAAGTTAGCCCGAGATTATAGCGCGCTTGCGCAGGCGTGCGCGCTCGCCCAGGCCCATTGGAAGTTGTATCCGCCCAACCAACCCGTCACATCGACCACTTCGCCGATGAAATACAGGCCCGGCTGCTTCGATTCCATGGTCTGGGACGACAGGTCGCGGGTGTCGACGCCGCCGGCCGTCACCTCGGCCTTCTTGTAGCCTTCGGTGCCGCTGGGGGTGATCTGCCAGCGGGCGATGCGCTCCGACAGGGCGGCCAGCGCCTTGTCGGCGGCCTCGTTGACGGGGCGCTGCAGGGCCGGGTCCTGTCCGACCCAGGCGTCGGCCAGCCGGGAGGGCACCAGCGTGGCCAGTTCGTTGGCGATGCGCTTCTTCGAGCGCAGCTTGGCTTCGCCGAGCGCCTCGGCCACGTTCGTGCCCGGCGCGAAATCGAGCGTCAGCGGGGTGCCGGGCTTCCAGTAGCTCGAAATCTGCAGCACCGCCGGGCCCGACAGGCCCCGGTGGGTGAACAGCAGGTCTTCGAGGAATGCCGTCTTTTCCTTCCTGGCACCGGTTTCGATGCGCACCGGCAACGCGAGCCCGGCCAGTTCGGCATACGGCGCCCAGGCCTCGCCGCCGAAGGTCAGCGGCACCAGCGCCGGCCGGGGCGTGACGAGGCGCAGGCCGAACTGCTCGGCGATGCGGTAGCCGAAGTCGCTGGCGCCGATCTGGGGAATCGACAGGCCGCCGGTGGCAACCACGATCTTCGGCGTCTCGATGGCACCGCGGCTGCTCTCGATTCGATAGCTGCCAGAGCCCGTCAGCGTGATGTTTCCAGCCTTGCACGGCTGCCAGCGCTCGACCCCGCCCGCCGCGCATTCCGCCAGCAGCAGGTCGACGATCTGCTGCGAGGAGCCGTCGCAGAACAGCTGCCCCTTGTGCTTCTCATGGAAGGCGATGCCGTGCTTCTGCACCAGCTCGATGAACTGCTGCGGCGCATAGCGCGACAGCGCCGAGCGGCAGAAGTTAGGGTTGTCGCCGATGAAGTGGCGCTGCGGCGCGCGCACGTCGAGGTCGCGGTTGGTGAAATTGGCGCGGCCGCCGCCCGAGATGCGGATCTTCTCGCCCACCTTCTCGCTGTGGTCCACCACCAGCACCTTGAGCCCGCGCTGGCCTGCGACGCCGGCGCAGAACAGCCCGGCGGCCCCGGCGCCGATCACGACGACGTCGAAATGGGAAGACTCGGGTGCGCTCAAGGGCCGTCTGCCGCGAGCAGAGGCGGCGGGTTGTATTTCAGGTGGCCCACGTAGCGCAGCGGCTGCGTGGCGGCGATGGAGGGCACGTCGCCCTCGCGCATGTGCAGCAGGTCGGCCGGGCTCACCCAGCGCGGGTCGGCATCGGTGATTGGCAGGCCGGCCTGCCTGTAGGCCTCGAGCACGAACTGCGAGCAGAAGAACTGGTCGTCGCGGCTCGCGCCCAACTGCACCATCGCCATGCCGCTCATGCAGTAGTGGCTGACTGCGCCCGGCACCAGCGGCAGCTCGCACAGGCGCCGGTTCAGCACGAAAGGCGCGTTCAGCAGCACGCCCACGGTGTTGTAGCGCGCGCCGACCTGCGACAGCGCCCATTCGCGCATGCGCCCGGCGCCGGCTTCGTCGACGCCCGGCACGCGGAAGGCCACCACCATCTGCTCTTCATCGACCACCTCGGTCAGCGGCCGTGCGCGCACGCCGGTGCCCACGGCTTCGGCGATCTGGCCGTCGCCGAGGTAGAGCACCGCATGGCTTACCGGCGAGAAGGTGCCCAGCCGGATGCCGAAGGAGTTCAACGTGGCGATGGAGGTCAGCAGGATGTCGCCCGGCGCCAGCGTGTCGGCGGCGATGAGCTCGCCGCCGTTGCCCGGTGCGATGACCGAGCTCTGCACCCGCACGCGCAGGCCGGCGTCCTTGGTCGGCAGGTCGACGCGGGTGGCGCAGGCCGTGAGCAGCAGGGCGGCGCCCGCGGCAGCGAGGGCCGCGAAAGTCCGGAAGCGGGAGCGCATCAGCCTTTCCAGACGAACGGGAACTTCAGCTGCTTGAAGAAGCCGTTGGGCACGTAGTCGCCCAGCACGCCGTATTTCTCGGGCCAGAGCTTGGTGCTCTTCACCGCGGTGCCGAAGAGGTAGTCGAGGAAGGCGTAGTGCGCCGCGTAGTTCTTGTCGAGCGCCTCGATGTCCTGGCTGTGGTGCCAGTGGTGGAAGTTGGGCGTCACGATCAGGTAGCGCAGCGGGCCGAGCCGCACGCTCACGTTGCAGTGGTTGAACACCGCCTGGAAGCCCACCACCACGATGTAGGCGTCGATCACTTCCTTGCTGAAGCCCAGCACGTAGATCGGCGCGAGCACCAGCGTGCGCGTGATCAGCAGTTCGAGGATGTGCTGGCGCGAGCCCGCCATCCAGTCCATGCTCTTCACGCTGTGGTGCACCGCGTGCAGGCGCCACAACACCGGCACCTCGTGGTACGCGCGGTGCGTCCAGTACTGCACGAGATCGGCCACCAGGATGATCAGCAGGATGCCGGCCCAGAACGGCAGGTTGCCCACCCAGCCGCGGATGCCGTCGTTGGCGGCCCAGCCGAAGAACTTGTGCACCATCAGGTTGGTGGCCAGCAGCACGAAGCCCACGATCATGTGGTTCACCACGAAGTGGTGGAAGTCGGTCTGCCACTCCTCGCGGAACACGGGTTGGTCTTTGCGCAGCGCAAAGAGCTTCTCGATGAAGATGAAGATCAGCGACGAGCCCAGCAGGTCGAGGATGAACCAGTCCAGCCCGATGTACGGCGTGTTGTCCGCGAAGTCGTGCACCGGCACCTTGTGCCCGCCCAGCAGCGCCGAGGCCGCCACCAGCAGGAACGCGGCCGACGACAGCCAGCGCGAGCGATTGAAGATGATGTTGACCAGCGACAGCCCGCCCGAGATCACCATGGCCGCCAGCAGGATGAAGCGCATCACGTCGACGTTGTAGCTCTTGCGCAGCTCGGGCGTGGTGAGGTACTGCGGAAAGTGGAAGGCCAGCACGCCGAGGAAGCACAGGATGCCGAGGCTCAGTGCGATGGTTCCTGTGACCAGGCCTCGGCCGCGGCGCAATTCGCCGTGGCTTTCCGTGAATTCATTGAGTTTCTCGAGCATTTCCGCCTCTTTCCTGCTTGCGCTTTTGTTGGGGCGCGATTTTAGGCGGCTGTAGGAAAACGCTCACGCCTTCCGCACAGAGCGCCGGCGCAGCAGCGCAGCCGCGCCCAGCGCCACCGCCATGACCAGCAACGACACCACGGTGGTCACCGTGCCCAGCGCATAGATCGAGGGCGTGGTGACGGTCGAGGTCAGCCCCTGCAGTTCGAGCGGCAGCGTGTTGACGTCGCCGATGGCCTGCGAGGTGCGGGCAATCTCGTCCCACGACAGCGTGAAGCCGAACATGCCGATGCCCACGATCGATGGGCCGATCAGCGGCAGCACCACGAAGCGGAAGGTCTGCCACGGCGTTGCGCCGAGGTCGCGCGCGGCTTCCTCGTAGGCCGGGTTGAAGCGGTTGAACACCGCGAACATGATGAGCAGCCCGAACGGCAGCGTCCACGTCAGGTGCGCGCCGAGGGCGGAGCTGAACAGGCCGAGCGCGGTGCCGTAGCCCTCAAGCAGCGTGGTTGCGTCCACGGCCGTGAGCAGGCTCTTGATGCCCGTGTCGAGCAGCCGGAACTGCAGGCCGATGCCCAGCGAAATGATGATCGACGGCATGATGAGGCTGGCGACCGTGACGAAGAACAGGGCGTTGCTGCCCGCGAGCTTCTTGCGGAACGCGAGCCCGGCGAGCACCGACAGCACGACGGTGAAAGCCATCACCACCGCACCCAGCGCCAGCGAGCGCCGGAAGGCCGCGCCGATGTCGACGGTGCCCAGGCCTTCGGCCAGCTTGTAGAACCAGTGCAGCGAGAGGCCGCGCAGCGGAAAGGTCAGGCCGCCCTCGGGGCCCTGGAAGCTCAGCACGAAGATGGTGATCATCGGGCCGTAGAGGAACAGCACGAATAGAGCGAAGACTGTCGCCAGGGGCCAGAAGCCGGGAGGGCGTTGTTCTCTGATGTGTTGGGTCATAAGGGTCCTTCAGGGCGGGTGCACGGGCCACCGGGTACTCCCCTCCGCGAATGTCCCCCGCCTTCGGCTCCTCCTTTATTTCGCTGCGGGGAGCACCCGGTGCCCTGTGCACGATGGGCGCGGCGCTTATGCGAGCCGATCAACCGGTGCTCTGAACGATCGCGCCGATGGGGTGCCTTGCGCAGCGAAATAAAGGAGGAGCCCGAAGGGCGGGGGACATTCGCGGAGCAAGGTACCCCGTCGGCGTGATCGCACCCCGAACGTTGCCGCACGATTCGAACGTCAGAGCTCCGGCTCACTTCAGAGCTCCTTGCGAATATCGACCAGCCGGGTGAGCCCCCAGATGATCATCAGCACCACCGCCAGCAGGATCATCGCGTTGGCCGCAGCCAGCGGAAACTGCAGGTACGAGGTCTGCACCTGGATGATCTTGCCGATCGACGCGATCTGCTGGCCGCCCATCACGCCGATGGTGACGAAGTCGCCCATGACGATGGTGATGACGAAGATCGATCCGATCAGGATGCCGGTGCGCGACAGCGGCACCACCACGTTCCACAGCGTCTGCCAGCCCGAGGCGCCCGCGTCGCTGGCCGCTTCGAGCAGCGAGCGATCGATGCGCATCATGCTGTTGAAGATCGGCACGATCATGAACATCGTGTACAGGTGCACGAAGGCCAGCACCACGGAGAAATCGGAGAACAGCAGCCACTCCACCGGCTGGTTCACGAGGCCCGTACCCATCAGCGCCTGGTTGACCAGCCCGTTGCGCCCCAGCAGCGGCACCCACGAGACCATGCGGATCACGTTGGAAGTCCAGAAGGGCACGGTGCACAGCACGAACAGCACCGTTTGCATCGTCGACGAGCGCACGTGGAACGCCAGGAAGTAGGCCACCGAAAAGCCGACGAGCAGCGTGATGCCCCACACCAGCACGCAGAACTTGAAGGTGCTCAAGTAGGTGTTCAGCGTGACGCAGAGATCGCCGTTGTCGGTGAGACTCGCGCAACCCTCGAACAGGCTCAGGTAGTTGCGCAGCGTGACGGCCGGGATCAGCTCGTACTCGTTGAAATTCCACAGGCTGACCATCGCGACCAGCGCCAGCGGAATCAGGAAGAACAGCAGGAACACCAGCGCGAACGGCGCCGCCTGCCACCACGCCTTGACGGCGTGGACGGGGGCAGCGGCGACGGACGCGCGGGTGGCGGGAGCGCTCACAGGCTCAGGCCGCAACGAACTCGTTCCACTTGCGGACCATGTATTCGTTCTCGTCCATCACCGCGTTCCAGCACGCGATGCCGCCCATGCGCTGCTCGTAGCTGCCACCGTCGCGCACTGCGCCGGCCTTGGCGATCACGTCGCCCTGGGGGCTCTTGATGTCCTGGGCTGCAGGCTTGCCTTCCATCCAGTAGGCCCATTCGTAGGCTTCCATCTTGGCCTTGGCGGTGTCGAGCACGGCGCTGTAGTAGCCTTGGCGGTTGAGGTACGCACCGGCCCAGCCGTCGAGGAACCAGTTGATGAACTCATAGGCGCCATCGAGCTTCTTGCCCGAGAGCGTGGCCGGCAGGCCGAAGCCCGATGCCCAGGCGCGGTAGCCTTCCTTGAGCGGCTGGAAGGTGCAGTCGATGCCCTTGCTGCGCACGGCCGTCACGGCGGGCGACCACATCGACTGGATCACCACTTCGCCGGAGGCCATCAGGTTCACCGACTCGTTGAAGTCCTTCCACAGCGCGCGGAACTGGCCGGCCTTCTTGGCTTCGATCAGGGTCTTGATCGTCAGGTCGATCTCGGCCTTGGTCATGTTGCCCTTGTCGGCGTACTTGTGGATGCCCTTGGCTTCCACCACCATCGCGGCGTCCATGATGCCGATCGACGGAATGTTCAGGATCGCCGCCTTGCCCTTGAACTCCGGGTTCAGCAGCTCGGCCCAGGAGCCGATTGGGCGCTTGATCAGGTCGGGGCGAATGCCCAGCGTGTCGGCGTTGTAGGTGGTCGGGATCAGCGACATGAACTGCGTGGCCGACTTGGCGAAGGCCTTGCTCTTCTCGCCTTCGAGGTAAATCACCTTGACCGGCGCCGTACCCTGGCTGCCGACCTTCTTGCCCGCCACTTCGCCCTTGGTGAAGAGCGAGGTGATCTTGTCGGCGTTCTTCACGCGCTTGGTGTCGATGCCCTTGAGGTTGCCGGTCGGCACGATCTTCTTGAGCGAGAAGAACTCGGTGTCGATCAGGTCGAAGCTGTTCGGCGCGGTGACTGCGCGCTTGGTCACGTCGTCGGTGGTCACGGCCACGTACTGGATCTCGATGCCGGTGTCGGCCTTGAACTTCTCGGCAATGGCCTTGTCCTGGTTCACGGCGGTGCCGAGGTAGCGCAGCACGACCTTCTCCTGCGCATGCACGAAGGGCGCGACGCCCGCAGCCAGGATGCCGGCCGTGCCTTGCAGCAGGGTGCGACGCTTGACGCCGGTGGACGAGTCGATGGGGTCGGTCATGGCTAGGTCTCCAGAAAAAAAGTGGAAGGGGACGAACGCGGGAAAAAGAGAAAGCGGGTCGCGGGAGCGCTCACAGGGTCAGGGCGAGTGCGGCTGTGTCGTCACGCAGGGTGTTTGCGTTGGCGGGCGCCGGCACCCGCTCGCCCGGCGGCCTGGCGCCGGGGCCGAGCACGCGCGCGTCGGCCTCGGCCCACGAAAGGCGAACCGCCTCGCCTTGCGCATAGGGGCGCGAGAGAAAGGCGGCCTCGCCCAGCAGCACCGAAACGTTCTGGCGCCCCGGCGCGACGGCGTCGAGCGCCAGGCCGAGCAGCACGTAGGTGCCCTGGTACTCGACGTCGGTGACGGTGGCGGGCAAGCCGGCCGCCGTGGCGGCATCCGTTGCCGCGGCGATCCGCATGTGGTCGTTGCGCACGGCGATCGGGCCGGCCGGCGTATCGAACACGTTGTGGCCGCCCATGAAGCGCGCCACGAATTCGCTCGCCGGATGGTTGTAGACCGCGTGCGGCGAGCCGACCTGCTCGATCACGCCGTGGTTCATGACCACCATGGTGTCGGCCAGCGCCATCGCTTCCTCCTGCGAGTGCGTGACGTGCACGAAGGTCAGGCCCAGTTCCTTCTGCCAGCGCCGCAGCTCGGCGCGCATCTGGATACGCAGGAAGGGGTCGAGCGCCGAGAGCGGCTCGTCGAGCAGCAGCACGCGCGGTTCGGTGATGAGCGCCCGCGCCAGCGCCACGCGCTGCTGCTGGCCGCCCGAAAGTTCACCGGGCTTGCGCGCGGCCAGGTGGCCCATGGCGACGCGCGCGAGCAGGTCGTTGGCGCGCCGGTGGCGCTCAGCCTTGCCGACGCCTTTCATCTTGAGGCTGAAGGCCACGTTGTCGGTGGCCGACAGGTGGGGGAACAGCGCGAAGCTCTGGAACATCATCGCCGTGCCGCGCGCGGCGGCGGGCAGGTTCGTGATGTTGCGGTTGTCCAGCAGGATGTCGCCGCTGGTGACCGACTCGTGGCCGGCAACCATGCGCAGCGTGGTGCTCTTGCCGCAACCCGAAGGGCCCAGCAGGCAGCAGTAGCTGCCGCTGGCGATGCGCAGGTCGATCTGGTCCACGGCAGCCGGCGTACCGGGGGCGTAGCGCTTGGTGAGCGCGACGATTTCGACTGCGGCGGGGACGGGCGTGGCAACGGCATTCATTGCCGGGAGCCCAGCAGGAACCATGCCACGCCGCGGCCTGCGGCATCCGCGCCGCCGTCGTCCTGGTCAGGTGCTGCTCAGGTACCGAATTTGCCCGCGCTCGCCGGCAGCGCCGCCGCCGCAAGCCCGCGCAGCACGTCGCCCACGACGATCACCGCGGGGCTCGCCAGCCCGGCTTCGGCGATGCCGCTTTGCAGCTTGTCGAGCGTGGTCGCGATGTGGCGCTGGTGCGGCAGGCTCGCATGCTGGATGACCGCCACCGGCGTGTCGCCCGGCAGGCCTTGCAGCAGCTCGCGTTCGATGTGCGCGGCACCCGACACGCCCATGTAGATCACCAGCGTCAGGCGTGCGTTGTAGGCCGTCGCGGCCAGCGCGCGCCAGTCGGTCGGGTCTTCGCCCGCGCCCGCGCCGGTCTTGGCATGGCCGGTGACGAACACCACGCCCTGCGCATGGTCGCGGTGCGTGAGCGGCACGCCCAGCGAGGTCACGGCCGCAAGGCCCGCGGTGATGCCGTTGACCACGGCGCATTCGATGCCGGCTTCGCGCAGGTGCTCCACCTCTTCGCCGCCGCGGCCGAAGATGAACGGGTCGCCGCCTTTGAGCCGGACCACGGTTTCGCCTTCGCGCACTGCGGTGATCATCAGCCGCTCGATGAAGGCCTGCGGCGTGCTCTTGCAGCCGCCGCGCTTGCCCACGTGCACGATGCGCGCGCCGGGGCGGGCGTAGGCCTGCACGATCTGGTCGCTCACGAGGTCGTCGACCAGCAGCACCGTCGCGGCCTGGATTGCCTTCACGGCCTTGACGGTCAGCAGTTCCGGGTCGCCGGGGCCGGCGCCCACCAGGGTGCAGTGGCCGGTGATGAGAGTGGATGCGTTGTTCATGCGTGGGATGCCAGTTGCGTGATGTGCCTGACTTGCGTTGCGATGGCCTCGGGCACGGGAAGCTCGCCATTCAATACGCGGCGCGTGTAGTCGGCGGTGGTCGCGACGTCGATTTCCTTCGGCAGGCCCGGCACGTCTGTGGCGGTGCCGGCCTGCTGCGCCTGCAGCTCGGTGCGCACGCCGCGCACGAAGCCGTCGATCTGCGCGGTGCGGCGCGGATCGGACACCACTTCGCCTTCGAGGCCGCGCGAGAGCAGGGCGGTCATGCCCGTGAGCTCGAAGGTCTCGCCCATGGTGCGCGCGTATTCGGGGTGCGTGTAGCTCGCGATCACCACGCAGGGGCCGGCGGTGGGCTGCATCAGCTTGACCACGCTGTGGCCGGGGTTGCGCAGGCCGACCACGCGGCGCACGTCGAGCAGGCGCTTGAGCGCGGGGTTCAGCAGCTCGGTCGGCGCAAAGGCCGCTTCGCCGTTGGCGATGGGGCGGATTTCGGTCATCGGCGGCAGGTCGAGTGCCGTGAGCACGTTCGACGCGAGCACGCGCGAGGTTTCGCTTGCGCTGCCATGCACCAGCACCGGCAGGCCTTCGCGGGCCAGCAGCAGCGCCAGCAGCGGCGTGAGCACCGGCAGCTTGCGCGCGCCGTTGTAGCTCGGCAGCACGACCAGCGAGCGGTCGCCGGCCGGGATGCGGTTCAGCCGCGCATGGGTTGCATCGAGGAAGCCGGCCATCTCCTCGGGCGTTTCGCCCTTGATGCGCATGGCCAGGCAGAAGCCGCCGATCTCGAGGTCGGTGACGGTGCCGTCCAGCACCTGGCCGAACAGGTCGGTGGCCTGTTCGCGCGTGAGCGGCTTGGCGCCTCGCGCGCCGCGGCCGATTTCCTTGATGTATTGGCTGATTCCCATGGGTGGGTGGATTGTCCTGCAAGGCTTATGCCGGAATGCGAGGTGGCTTATGCCTTGGATTGGCTCCTTCCCCCTTTGGGGGAAGGTTGGGATGGGGGCGGGCAGAGCGTTCCGTAGGAGCGCCGCTTGCCCCCACCCCAGCCCTCCCCCAGCGGGGGAGGGAGCAAGACGGGGAGTCATGGGGTGAGCGCCTCGGCCTCGACCGGCGTCGCCCGCACCATCCGCTTGAGTTCCGGAATGCACGATCCGCAGTTCGTGCCGCACTTCAGCGCGCCCTGCAGCTTGGCCAGCCGCTCGTCGGCCGTGCCGCTGCAGCGGCCCAGCTCGGTCTGGATCGCCACGTCGGCCACGTTGAAGCAGGTGCACACCAGCTTGCCGCGCGACTGCACCGCCACCGGCGCCTTCGAACCTGGCGACAGCAGCAGCCGGCCGTAGCTCTGCGCCGGCAGCTCTTCCCGCAGCAGCGTGGCGATCCAGGCTTCGGCGCTGGTGTCGCCGCCCAGCAGGAAGGCTTCCAGGCCGGCGCTGCCGTCGGCGCGGCGCACCAGCCGCGCGGAGCGTCGCTGGCCGCGGCGGCGGTCGGCGTAGCGCAGGGTGTCGGCGGTCTGCAGGCCGAGCAGGGCTTCGATCTTCTCGACCAGCGCCTCGTCGGGCGCGTCGTGCGCGGCGGCGCGGAACAGGATGCCGCTGCGCTCCTGGCCCTGGGTGTTGCCCGCGAACGGCACACAGGTCGCAAAAGGAAACAGCGCCATCAGCGGCTGCAGCGCGCGGTGCGCGGTCAGCGCCGCGTCGGCGGGCAGCCAGGCCATGGCCAGCAGCGACCAAGGCAGTTCGGCCTTGAGGATCTTCACCGGCGTGTGCTTCAGCTCGGGCTGCTTCGAGGTCGGGCAATAGGCCGGCGTGGTGAGCGCGTTGATGCCCGCCAGCCGCACACCGGTCGACGAGCAGCCGCTCAGGTATTCCTCGCCCCAGTGCATGGCGACGAAGGCCTGGCTCAGGCCGATCTCGGCGCTGGCGCGCGCGGGCAGCATGATCGAGCCCCGCTTCGAGGTCAGGTGCACGAGGTCGCCTTCGCCGATCTGGCGGCGCGCCATGTCCTGTGCGTTCATCTGCACCACAGGCTCCGACACGTGCCCGAACAGCCGGCCGGCCGTGCCGGTGCGGCTCATGCCGTGCCACTGGTCGCGCAGGCGGCCGGTGTTCAGCGAGAAGGGGTAGCGGGCCTCGCGGGCCTCGGCCACCGGCTTGTAGACCGTGTCGACAAAACGGGCGCGGCCGTCGGGCGTGGGGAACACGCCGTCTTCGTAGAGGCGAACGCGGCCGGTGCTTTCGCCTTCCTTCAGCGGCCATTGCTGCGGGCCGGCGGTTTCCAGCATCGCGTAGCTCAGGCCGGTGATGTCGAGGTCACGCCCGCGCGTCGATTCGCGGTGCTCATTCCAGACCGATTCGGCCGTCTCGTACGGGAACAGCGTGGATGCGCGGCCCAGCTGCCGCTCGAGCCGGTGCGCGAAGGCCACCGCGATCGACCAGTCGTTGCGCGCCTCGCCGGGTGCGGCAACGGCCGGGCGCACGCGCGAGATGCGGCGCTCGCTGTTGGTCACGGTGCCTTCCTTTTCGCCCCAGGTGGTGGCGGGCAGCAGCAGGTCGGCGAAGGCGCAGGTGGCGGTGGTGGCGAAGGCTTCCTGCACCACGACGAACTCGGCGCGCTCCAGCGCGCGGCGCACCGTGGCCTGGTCGGGCATCGACTGCGCGGGGTTGGTGCAGGCGATCCACAGTGCGCGAATCTCGCCGTCGGCCGCGGCCTGGAACATCTCGACCGCCGTCTTGCCCGGCTTCTCGGGCACCGAGGGCACGCCCCACAGCGCGGCCACTTCGGCGCGGTGATCGGGGTTCGCCAGGTCGCGGTGCGCGCTCAGCAGGTTGGCGAGACCACCGACTTCGCGCCCACCCATCGCGTTGGGTTGGCCGGTCAGCGAGAACGGGCCTGCGCCGGGCCGGCCGATCTGCGCGGTCGCCAGGTGCAGGTTGATGAGCGCTGCGTTCTTCGCCGTGCCGCTGGACGACTGGTTCAGGCCCTGGCAGTACAGGCTCAGCGTGGCAGGCGATGTGGCGAACAGCCGTGCGGCCGCGAGCAGGTCGTCCTTCGAGATGCCGCAGACCTGCGCCACCTTGTCGGGCGTGCATTCGCGCACCGTGGCCTTCAGCACGTCGAAGCCGTTGGTGTGGGCGGCGATGTACTTCGCATCGATCCAGCCTTCCCACAGCATCAGGTGCAGCATGCCGTTGAACAGCATCACGTCGGTGCCGGGCTGGATCGGCAGGAACAGGTCGGCGATCTCGACCGTGTCGGTGCGGCGCGGGTCGGCCACGATGATCTTGAGCGCGGGGTTCGCGGCCTTCGCGTCCTCGATGCGGCGGAAAAGAATGGGGTGTGCCCACGCCGTGTTGCTGCCCACGATGAACAGGCAGTCGGCGTGCTTCAGGTCGTCGTAGCAGGCCGGCGGCGCATCGGCGCCCAGCGTCTGCTTGTAGCCGGCGACCGCGCTGCTCATGCACAGGCGCGAATTGGTGTCGACGTTGTTGGTGCCGACCAGGCCCTTGGCGAGCTTGTTGAAGACGTAGTAGTCCTCGGTGAGCAGCTGGCCCGACACATAGAAGCCGACCGCGTCGGGGCCGTGGTCGCGGATCACCTGCGCGAACTTGCCGGCAGCGTTGTCGAGCGCGGTATTCCACGTCACGACCGCGGGCGCCTCGCCGCGCACGAGGCGCTGCATGGGCTGCAGCAGCCGCGTCTGCCGCGTGACCGTGGCGCTGGCCGTGAGGTGCAGCGTCGAGCCCTTGGTGCACAGGCGGCCGAAGTTCGCCGGGTGGTCGGGGTCACCGCGCACGCCGGTGATTTCATCGCCACTCGATTCGATGATGACGCCACAGCCGACGCCGCAGTAGGGGCAGGTGGAGCGGGTTTCCCGCATGGCTCCCTCTACCTCCGCAAGAGCGCGGGGGCGAGAGTTGACGGCGCTCACGAAGGTCACGCTGCTGCCCTCACCCTAGCCCTCTCCCAGAGGGAGAGGGGACAACACCTTGGGGCCGGCAACGGGGCGTGGCAAGTCTATGGCGTGCGTGGCCAGTTCGCCCGCGTCGAGATGCACCACGCCGTCTTCCACCTTCACGGCGAACTTCGGCGTGCAGCCTTCGTCGGGCGACTTGGCGCAGCCGTCGTCCAGCCCGATGGCCCAGTTGTGCAGCGGGCAGGCCACGCTGGTGCCGAACACGATGCCCTGGCTGAGCGGGCCGCCCTTGTGCGGGCAGCGGTCGAGCAGCGCGAACACCTGGTCCTCGGCATTGCGGAACACGGCGACGTCCACGCCGGCAGGCCGCGCCACGCGGCGGGCGCCGAGCACGGGGATGTCGTCGATGCGGCAGATGACTTTCCAATCGCTCATGGTGGGCTCTCTTTTCGTCTACGTCTTGATTTCTGAATACAGGCCGGTGACGCGGTCCATGATCGCCAGCAGGTTCTCGCTGCTGATGAACACGTCGGACATCGAGGCGGGCGACGCACCGGCGCCTTCGAGGCGCTGCAGGCCCCTGTTGAAGAACATCCACTGCGCATCGGCCAGCACCAGCTCCTGCCTGATCTGCGCGGTGGCTTCGGGCGCGTTGCGCAGCACTTCGAGCGCGGCCAGGAATTCGGTGCGCGACTTGCCGATCTCGGCCGCGCTGCCGGCCGGGTCGATCTGCATTGCCGTGGCCAGGTAGAACTTGGCCATGCGCTGCGACAGCATGCGCTGGCGGCCCGCGATGTTCACGAGCTTGCCCACCGGCTTGCCGGACGCGGCCTCGTATTGCGCGGTGCCCTGGTTGGCCAGCGCGAGCACGGCGGCGTCGAGCTTCACGACCCTGGCGGCTTCCTCCTTGCCGGGCGTCATGCTCGTGAGTTCGCGCTTGAACTCGTTCCAGGCGTTGTCGAGCGACTCGTAGGTGCCGCGAATGGCCGGGCTGGGCGCGAAGGCCTTGAGCTCGCCGAGCTGGCGCTCGAACAGCGCGATCGACTTGTCGAGCACCTGCTGCGCGTTGCGCGACTCGACGTTCTGCACCAGTGCCAGATATGCCTTGCTCGCGCGCTGCGACAGCATGCGCTGGCGGCCCGCCTTGTTGATCGCATCGTTCAGGTCGGCGACCTGGGCATTCGCGCCCAGCCCCACGCCCATGCCGGCGGTGGCGGCCGCGGATGCGAGGAAAGCCCGGCGCTTCATGCGGTCAGCGGCGTGAACTGCCGCACGTCCACCGAGGCCTGCGCCGATTCGAACCACGGATCGGGCTCGCCGTCGAGCGCGAACTGCAGGCGCTCCCACAGCATCTTGCGGGCCTCCGCGTCTTCGAGGATTCGCTTCTTCACGTAGTCCAGGCCCACGCGGCCGATGTAGTGCACCGTGCGTTCCAGGTACCAGCCCTCTTCGCGGTACAGCTGCAGGAACGCGCCCGCGTACTCCATCACCTCTTCGCTGGTCTTCACCTTGACGAGGAATTCGGCCACCTCGGTCTTGATGCCGCCGTTGCCGCCCACGTAGATTTCCCAGCCCGAATCGACGCCGATCACGCCCACGTCCTTGATGCCGGCCTCCGCGCAATTGCGCGGGCAGCCCGACACGGCCAGCTTGACCTTGTGCGGCGAGTACATGGCCCACAGCGCGCGCTCCAGGTCCTTGCCCATCTGCGTGCTGTCCTGCGTGCCGAAGCGGCACCACTCGCTGCCGACGCAGGTCTTCACCGTGCGCAGCGACTTGGCGTAGGCAAAGCCGCTGGGCATGCCGATGTCCTTCCAGACGTTCTCCAGGTCTTCCTTCTTCACGCCCAGCAGGTCGATGCGTTGGCCGCCGGTGACCTTGACGGTCGGGATCTTGTACTTGTCGGCCGCGTCGGCGATGCGCCGCAGTTCGTCGGGCGTGGTGTGGCCGCCCCACATGCGCGGAATGACCGAGTAGGTGCCGTCTTTCTGGATGTTGGCGTGGCTGCGTTCGTTGATGAAGCGGCTCTGCGGATCGTCCTTCGCTTCTTTCGGCCAGGTGCTGATCAGGTAGTAGTTGACGGCCGGGCGGCAGGTGGCGCAGCCGTTGGGCGTGCGCCAGCCGAGGTTGCGGTACACCTCGTCGTGCGTGAGGTAGTGCTGCTTGCGGATCGCGTCGCGCACGTCCTGGTGGCTCACGTCGGTGCAGCCGCACACGGCCTTCTTCTTCGGCGTGGCGGAGTAGTCGCCACCGGCGGTGAACATCAGGATCTGCTCGACCAGCCCGGTGCACGAGCCGCAGCTGGCGCTGGCCTTGGTGTGCTTCTTCACCTCGTCGAGCGTGAACAGGCCCTTGTCCTTGATGGCCTTGCAGATGGTGCCCTTGCTCACGCCGTTGCAGCCGCACACCTCGGCGTCGTCGGGCATGCTCGCGGCCTTGCTGTGGCCCTCGTGGCCGGTGTCGCCGATGTTCGATTCGCCGAACATCAGCTTGTCGCGGATGTCGTGCACGTTGCGGCCGTCGCGCAGCAGCTTGAAGTACCAGCTGCCGTCCACCGTGTCGCCGTACAGGCAGGCGCCGACCAGCTTGTCGTCCTTGAGCACCAGCTTCTTGTAGACGCCGCCG
>Ga0209676_1000208_pt1 | contig 130879 bp, 110 predicted proteins | sample AraplaCvi_mLB_r2_FD_184282 | JGI IMG/M metagenome (GOLD analysis project Ga0209676, IMG submission 184282) | Arabidopsis root microbial communities from North Carolina, USA - plate scrape MF_Cvi_mLB_r2 (SPAdes) (version 2) | ecosystem: Host-associated > Plants > Roots > Endosphere | place...
CTTGGGGATTAGAATGTCGCGCATTCTCTTTTGGTGACAGCGATATGACTGATCAGCGCAAAGGCAGCGATGCCGAACCCACCACTCACTTCGGCTTCAAAAACGTTCCGGAAAGCCAGAAAGCGGAAAAAGTCGCTGAGGTTTTCCATTCCGTAGCCGCGAAATACGACCTGATGAACGACCTTCTGTCGGGCGGCATGCACCGCCTGTGGAAGCGTTTCGCGATCGAGCTTTCCGGCGTGCGCAGCGGCAACCGCGTGCTTGACATCGCCGGCGGCACCGGCGACCTGACTCGCAAGTTCTCGCACCTCGTTGGCCCGACTGGCCAAGTGGTGTTGGCCGACATCAACGAATCGATGCTCAAGGTCGGTCGTGATCGCCTGCTCGATCTCGGCGTTGCCGGCAATGTCGAATTCGTCCAGGCCGACGCAGAAAAGCTGCCGTTCCCGGACAACCATTTCGACTGCGTGACCATCGCCTTCGGCCTGCGCAACGTGACGCACAAAGAGGACGCGCTGCGTTCGATGCTGCGCGTGCTCAAGCCCGGCGGACGCCTGCTGGTGCTGGAGTTCTCCAAGCCGACCAATGCGCTGATGTCCAAAGCCTACGACGCCTACTCGTTCGCCTTCATGCCGCTGATGGGCAAGCTGATCACCAATGACTCGGAAAGCTACCGCTACCTGGCCGAATCGATCCGCATGCACCCGAATCAGGAAACCCTGAAGTCGATGATGGTCGAAGCCGGTTTCGACCGCGTGACCTATCACAACATGACCGCAGGTATCGTCGCCCTGCACCGCGGCATCAAGCCCTGATGTTGCTGACCGGGCTGCTCGCCAGCGTCGAACTCGGCCTCAACCGGGTGCTGCGTCTCGACAGCACGGCGCTGCCGCGCCTGGCGCATCTGACCGGCAAGGTGATTGCCGTCGATTGCCGCAGCCCGGCCCTGCAACTGTTCATTCTGCCCAGCGACGAAGGCCTGATGCTGGCTTCACAGTGGGCAGCGGACGTCGATTGCACGTTGCGCGCACCGGCCTCGAGCCTGGTGAAACTGGCCCTGAGCAAAGACAAGACCGCCGTGCTGCACGCTCCGGAAGTCGAGCTCGATGGCGACAGCGGCGTTTTGCTGGAGCTGGCCGGTGTGCTGCAAGACCTCGAGCTGGACTGGGAGTACGAACTCTCGCGCTGGCTCGGTCCGGTCGCCACGCAGTTGCTCGGTGGTCATCTGCGCAGCCGCGCGCGCTGGTATCAACAAGGATTTGCCAGCCTCAACCAGAATCTTGCCGAATACCTCGCCGAAGAATCGCGCACCCTCGTCGGGCAGCGCGAAGCCGAAGCGCGGTTCAGCGAACTGGACCGGATCAAACTTGATCTGGAACGACTCGAGGCGCGTTTCGAGCGCCTTTCCCGATCCCTCGACCCAAGCGATAACGCATGAAGCTGCTTGCCGTCCGCCGTCTGTTGCGCATCCAGCGCGTCGTGATCCGCTACCGCCTCGATGACCTGCTGTTCGATCTGCCGCTGCCGTGGTTTCTCCTGGCCGTGCGCTTTCTGCTGCCGTGGCGCTGGCTGCCACGCAAGCCGCTGGAGCTCAACCGTGGCGCGCGCTTGCGTCTGGCGTTGCAGGATCTGGGGCCGATCTTCATCAAGTTCGGGCAGATCCTTTCAACCCGTCGCGACTTGTTGCCGGAAGACATCGCCGATGAGCTGATGCTCTTGCAGGACCGCGTGCCGCCGTTCGATTCGCAGGTGTCGATCAAGCTGATCGAAGAACAGCTGGGCAAGAAAATCAGCGAAGTGTTCAGCCGTTTCGACGTTGAACCGCTGGCCTCGGCCTCGGTGGCGCAGGTGCATGCGGCGCAGCTCAAAAGCGGCGAAGAAGTGGTGGTCAAGGTCATTCGCCCTGGCCTGAAACCGGTGATTGCCCAAGATCTGGCGTGGCTGTTCATCCTCGCCCGCGCTGCCGAGAAATTCTCCGCTGACGCGCGCCTGCTGCACCCGGTCGACGTGGTGCAGGATTACGAAAAAACCATTTACGACGAACTCGACCTGTTGCGCGAGGCGGCCAACGCCAGCCAGTTGCGCCGCAACTTCGAGGGCTCGCAGCTACTTTACGTGCCGCAAGTCTACTGGGACTGGTGCCGGCCGAAAGTGCTGGTGATGGAGCGCATCTACGGGATTCAGGTCACTGACCTGGCGACCCTCGCCGACCAGCGCACCGACATGAAAATGCTCGCCGAGCGCGGTGTGGAGATCTTCTTCACGCAAGTGTTCCGCGACAGTTTCTTCCACGCCGACATGCACCCGGGCAACATCTTCGTCAGCACCGTCAACCCGTGGAGCCCGCAGTACATTGCGATCGACTGCGGCATCGTCGGCAGCCTGACCCCGGAAGACCAGGATTATCTGGCGCGCAATCTGTTCGCCTTCTTCAAGCGTGACTACCGCCGTGTCGCGCAGTTGCACATCGACTCGGGCTGGGTGCCGGCGGAAACCAAACTCAATGAATTCGAAGCGGCGATCCGTACCGTCTGCGAACCGATCTTCGAAAAACCGTTAAAAGATATTTCATTTGGCCAGGTGCTGATGCGCCTGTTCCAGACCGCGCGCCGCTTCAACATGGAAGTGCAGCCCCAACTGGTGCTGTTGCAGAAGACTCTGCTGAACATCGAAGGCCTCGGTCGCCAGCTGTATCCGGATCTGGATCTGTGGAACACCGCGCAGCCGTTTCTCGAGCGCTGGATGCGCGAGCGCGTCAGCCCGAAAGCCTTGCTGGGCAACGTGCAGAGCCAGCTGGAGCAGATTCCGCACCTGTCGAACATGGCCCGCGACCTGCTCGAGCGCATGTCGCAACCCCATGCCAAAGACCCGCCGCCGCCGTGGCACAAACGCAAGGACGACTGGTTCCTGCGCCTGCTCGGCTGCGCGCATCTGGCCGGCGGCGCGACCCTCGCCGCTGGTGGCCCGCTGACCGATTGGGCGCACTGGCCCGCCGGGATCATGGTGGCGGTCGGCTTGTATCTGGTCGTTCGCCGATAGCACGAATCGGCTGCAAGTTATAAGCTGCGAGCTGCAAGCTTGACGACACAGGTACACCGCAACCTGCTTTTACTTGCAGCTTGAAGCTTGAAACTCGAAGCTGCTTTTCAGGAACTGAAGATGAAAAACTGGCTGGACGAGATCAAGTGGGACGCTGACGGCCTGGTGCCGGCGATCGCTCAGGATCACAAGACCGGGCGCGTATTGATGATGGCCTGGATGAACCGCGAAGCGCTGGAACTGACCGCCGCGGAGAATCGTGCAATCTACTGGTCACGTTCGCGTGGCAAGCTATGGCGCAAGGGCGAAGAGTCCGGCCATGTGCAGACTCTGCATGAAATGCGTCTGGACTGTGACGCCGACGTGATCATCCTGATGGTTGAACAGATCGGCGACATCGCTTGCCACACCGGCCGTCAAAGCTGCTTTTACCGAGTCTTCGAAAACGGCGACTGGAAAACGGTCGACCCGGTACTGAAAGACCCGCATGCCATCTACTCCGCAGGACACACACATGAGTGACACCCTGACCCGTCTGGCTGAAGTGCTCGAAGAGCGCAAAGGCGCAGCCGCCGACAGTTCGTATGTCGCCAGCCTGTATCACAAGGGGCTGAACAAGATTCTGGAGAAAGTCGGCGAAGAGTCGGTCGAAACCATTATTGCCGCCAAGGATGCCGCGATCAGCGGCGACTGCAGTGATGTGATCTACGAGACCGCCGACCTGTGGTTCCACAGCATGGTCATGCTCGCCCAACTGGGGCAGCATCCGCAGGCCGTGCTGGATGAACTGGACCGTCGCTTCGGCCTGTCCGGACACGTCGAGAAAGCCTCGCGTCCGTCCGCCTGAACAATTTTTAGAGAGGAATCGCCACATGGGCATTTTTGACTGGAAACACTGGGTCGTCATTCTGATTGTCGTGGTGCTGGTGTTCGGTACCAAGAAACTGAAAAACCTCGGCACTGACGTTGGTGAATCAATCAAGGGCTTCCGCAAAGCCATGAATGACGACGAAAAACCGACCGAGCCGAACGTGACCCCGCCAGCGCAGCCAGTGCCACCGGTGCAGCCGCAAACCACCGCTCAGGCCAACCCGCCGCACACCATCGACGTGCAGGCGCAAAAAGTCGAAGAGCCGATCCGCAAAGACGTGTGAGCACTGACTAATGTTTGGTATCAGCTTCTCTGAACTGCTGCTCGTCGGCCTCGTCGCCCTGCTGGTGCTCGGCCCCGAGCGTCTGCCGGGCGCTGCGCGCACCGCCGGTTTGTGGGTCGGCCGCCTGAAGCGCAGCTTTAACGCGATCAAGCAGGAAGTTGAACGTGAAATCGGCGCCGACGAGATCCGTCGGCAACTGCACAACGAACATATTCTGTCGCTGGAGCAAGAGGCGCGGAAGATTTTCAATCCGAGCCAACAGGAACCGACGCCGGTAGAGCATGTGGGCGAGCAGACAATTCACAGCGCTTCCGCTCCGACTGCACCTGTACCTGCACCTGCACCGGTTGTAACACCGCCAGCACCGGCGCCGGTTGCCGCGGACACATCGGTTGAACACGTAGCTCCCACCGCCGCAGCGACTACACCTGCGCCTCACGACACCACTTTGCCGCCGCGAGCCCCATGAGCGATCTTCCGGAAAACGACCAGCACATGCCGCTGGTTTCGCACCTCACCGAGTTGCGCACCCGCCTGCTGCGTTGCGTGGCGGCGATCTTCATTATCTTTGCCGGGCTGTTCGCCTTTACCCAGCAGATCTACACCTTCGTCTCGACGCCGCTGCGCCAGTACCTGCCGGTCGGCGCGACGATGATCGCCACCGACGTGTCGTCGCCATTCCTGACGCCGCTGAAGCTGACGATGATGGTTTCGCTGTTTCTTGCGATTCCGGTGATCCTGCACCAGATCTGGGGCTTTATTGCGCCAGGCCTGTACAAGCATGAAAAACGCGTCGCGGTACCGCTGCTGATCTCCAGCATCCTGCTGTTCTACATCGGCATGGCGTTCGCCTATTACTTCGTCTTTCCGCTGATCTTCAAGTTCTTCGCCGCCGCCACCCCGGCCGGCGTGGAAATGATGACCGACATCGCCAGCTACCTCGATTTCGTCATGACGCTGTTCTTCGCCTTCGGCGTGGCGTTCGAGATTCCGGTGGCCGTGGTGCTGCTGGTGTGGATCGGCGTGGTCGACGTCAAATACCTGAAGAAGATCCGTCCGTACGTGATCATCGGCTGCTTCGTGGTCGGGATGATCCTGACGCCGCCGGACATCTTCTCGCAGACCCTGCTGGCCGTGCCGATGTGGATGCTGTTCGAGATCGGCATCCTCTTCGGCGCGCTGGTCAGCAAGCGCGAACGCCCGGATGAAACGCCGGCCGACGACCACAACGATCAGCCGCCAGCGACCCAGGCATGAACCTGCTGCTGCTCGAAGAGGCCGATTTCATTGCGGCGGACCGCGTGGTCCTGCGCGATCGCCGCCTGACCCATATGCAGGAAGTCCATCGCTCGGAAGTGGGCGACAGCCTGCGTATCGGGCGCATCAACGGGCTGATGGGTTCGGCCGAGTTGCTGCGCCTGGAGGCGGGCGAAGCGGAACTGCGTGTCAGCCTCGATCAGCCACCGCCGACCAAGCTGCCGCTGACCCTGGTACTGGCCCTGCCCCGGCCGAAAATGCTTCGCCGGGTGTTCCAGACAGTTGCGACCATGGGCGTGGCCAAGGTGATTCTGGTCAACAGTTACCGCGTGGAGAAAAGCTTCTGGCAGACACCGTTTCTGGAGCCGGAAGCGATTCGTGAGCAATTGATTCTTGGCCTCGAACAGGCCCGCGATACGGTGTTGCCCGAGATCGTCATCGAGAAACGCTTCAAGCCTTTCGTTGAAGATCGACTGCCGGCAATCACCGACGGCACCCTCGGTCTGGTCGGCCACCCCGGCAACTACCCGCCCTGCCCCCGCGCCCTCAGCGAACCGGTGACGTTGGCCATCGGCCCCGAGGGTGGCTGGATTCCCTACGAAATCGATCTGCTGGCCAAGTCCGGCCTGCAACCGGTGCAACTGGGCGAGCGCATCCTGCGCGTCGAAACCGCCGTTACCGCACTGCTCGCGCGCCTGTTCTGAGCCAAGCAACTTTTGTGGCGAGGGAGCTTGCTCCCGCTTGGGCGCGAAGCGGCCATCGCTCTTTCTCTCACGAGCAACGCACTTGCCGGTGTTACGACGGCTGCGCCGTCGAGCGGGAGCAAGCTCCCTCGCCACAGAATCGCGACAACCACGGACAAGTGGCGTTACAGATTGCCATCAGCCAGCCGATACAGCCCCTATAAGTCCAATTTTAGTGGTCCGAAGGGAGTGGTCGCATGTACCGTTGGTTAGCCGAGAGTCTTGGAAACGTCAGCGTCAAACGCAAGCTGGGCATCGGTTTCGGCCTGGTGCTGTTACTGACGCTGTTGATCACTTTCACCGGCTGGACCGGCATGAGCGGCATCATCAGCCGCGGCGACAAGCTCGGCTTCATCTCGAGCCTCAATGAGCTGACCAAAGACCTGCGCCTGGCGCGCATGGACTACGACATGCGCCGTGGCGAACAGGGCCCGGGCGCGGTCAACGAATTCCTCAACAAACTCGAAAGCGGTCTGCAATCGGCACGCGGCATGATCGAGCAGCCGTCCGATGTGGCGATGGTCGACCAGCAATTGGCTGCGGTTGCCGAATACAAACGCGCCTTCGGCGAAATGACCCAGGCCACCGTGCAGCGTGAAGATGCGCGCAGCAAGCTGGGCGCCAACGCCGACAATGCCGTGGCCAGGGTCGGCGAAGTCGAAAGTGCACTGCTGCAGGGCGACAGCGTCGCGCAGTACAACGCGGTGATCGAGCTGAGCAAATTGCTCCAGCAAGCGCGCTATCAAGTGCGCGGCTACACCTACAGCGGCAAGGCCGACGCCGAGCAACCGGCGCTGACCGCCATCGACAACGCCCTGAAAAACCTCGAAAGCCTGCCGACCCGCGTGCCGGAGCAGCACATCGCTAACCTGCAGCAAGCCACCGACTCGCTCAAGGCTTATCGTGCAGCCGTGGCTCAGTTCCGTGACTCGCAGGTGAAAAACACTGCCGCACTGGCGAACATGGCGGCTCAGGGCGACATCCTCATGGCGCTCAGCAAGAAACTCACCGAATCGCAAACCGTGGTGCGCGACACTGACGCTGCCCACGCCAAGAACATGCTGCTGATCGCCACCGTGCTGGCGCTGGTGTTCGGTCTGCTGGCAGCGTGGATCATCACTCGGCAAATCATCATTCCGCTGACCCAGACCCTGAAAGTGGCCGAACGCGTGGCGGCCGGCGACCTGACTCACAATCTGGTCTCCCTGCGTCGCGACGAACTCGGCCAGTTGCAACGCTCGATGCAAAGCATGACCCAGGGCCTGCGCGAATTGATCGGTGGCATCAGCGACGGCGTCACGCAGATCGCCAGCGCCGCCGAAGAACTCTCGGCCGTGACCGAGCAGACCAGCGCCGGGGTCAACAATCAGAAGGTCGAGACCGATCAGGTCGCCACCGCCATGAACGAAATGGCCGCCACCGTGCAGGAAGTCGCGCGCAACGCTGAAGAAGCTTCGGAAGCCGCTGTCGCCGCCGACCAACAGGCCCGTGAGGGCGACAAGGTGGTCGGCGAAGCCATCGCGCAGATCGAGCGCCTGGCGGTCGAGGTCGGTCATTCCACCGAAGCCATGGGCGAGCTCAAGCGCGAAAGCGACAAGATCGGCAGCGTGCTCGACGTGATCAAGTCGGTGGCCCAGCAAACCAACCTGCTGGCGCTCAACGCCGCCATCGAGGCCGCCCGCGCCGGTGAAGCGGGTCGTGGTTTCGCCGTGGTTGCCGACGAAGTGCGCAGCCTTGCCCAGCGCACGCAGAAGTCCACGGAAGAGATCGAAGAGCTGATCGTCGGCCTGCAAAACGGCACTCAGCAAGTGGCGACGATCATGGACAACAGCCGCAGCCTCACCGACAGCAGCGTCGAACTGACCCGGCGTGCCGGTGGCTCACTGGAAAGCATCACCCGCACCGTCTCGGCGATTCAGGCAATGAACCAGCAGATCGCCGCAGCCGCCGAGCAGCAGAGCGCCGTGGCCGAAGAGATCAACCGCAGTGTGCTGAACGTGCGCGATGTATCGGATCAGACCTCGGCGGCGAGTGAAGAGACCGCGGCCTCCAGCGTTGAGCTGGCGCGGCTGGGCACGCATCTGCAGATGCTGGTGGGCCGCTTCAAGGTTTGAGGTGATTCATCCACCTCGGTTCGCTGTGAACCGAGGTGATGCCATTCGCGAGCAGGCTCGCTCCCACATTGGACAACTCGGTCAACTGTGGGAGCGAGCCTGCTCGCGAAGGCGTCCTGGGAGACGCTGAAATTACAAGACCTGACGCAAGAAGGCCTGCGCGCGCGGATCCTTCGGTGCATCGAAGAACTCCGCCGGCGCTGCATCTTCGAGCAATTTGCCGTGATCGAAGAACAGCACCCGATCCGCCACTTCCCGGGCGAAGCCCATCTCATGGGTGACGCAGACCATGGTCATGCCCTCTACCGCCAGGTTTTTCATCACGTCGAGCACTTCGCCGACCATTTCCGGGTCGAGGGCCGAGGTCGGTTCGTCGAACAGCATGACTTTCGGCTCCATCGCCAGCGCCCGGGCAATCGCCACCCGTTGCTGCTGACCGCCGGACAGGCGCGACGGAAACTCGTGGGCCTTCTGCGCAATGCCGACCTTTTCCAGCAACGCCATGGCCTTGGCTTCGCGTTCTTTCTTGCCGCGCTTGCGCACGACTTTCTGCGCCAGACAGAGGTTTTCCAGCACGGTCATGTGCGGGAACAGATTGAAATGCTGGAAGACCATGCCGACTTCGCGGCGGTAAGCATTGACGTCAGTTTTCGCGTCGGCCAGTTGCAAGCCGTCGATGCTTACTGAACCGGAATCGAACTCTTCCAGACCATTGAGGCAACGCAGGAAGGTCGACTTGCCGGAACCGGACGGGCCGATCACCACCAGCACTTCGCCCTTGGCCACCGTGGTGCTGACGTTGTCCACCGCGCGCACCACTTGCCCACGGGTGTCGAAGACTTTTACCAGATCGCGGACTTCAATCACTTTGCGCGAGCCTCCGCTCAAGCCGACTGGCGATTTTCGACAGCGGCAGGTTGATCAACAGGTACAGACCGGCGACGCAGAACAGGATTTCGAACGGCGAAAATGAGGTGGTGATGACTTCCCGACCGCTTTTCAGCAGCTCGGTGATGGCGATCACCGACACCAGCGACGTGTCCTTGACCAGACTGATGAACTGCCCGGCCAGCGGCGGCAGCACCCGCTTGAACGCCTGCGGCAGGACCACGTGGCGCATCGATTGGCCGGCGCTCAGACCGAGCGAGCGCGCCGCCTCGTTCTGACCACGGGCGATCGATTGCACGCCGGAACGGATGATCTCCGCCACGTAAGCGCCGGTGAACAGCGACAACGCAGCGATCCCGGCGAACTCGCGGGACAGGTTCATCACCGTGCCGATGAAGAAGTAGAAAATGAAAATCTGCACCAACAGCGGCGTGCCACGAACCAGTTCGACGTAAATCGTCGACAGGTCGCGCAGGGTCGGGTTGCTCGACAGCCGACACAGGCCAGTGACCAGACCGATCAGCAAGCCGAGCACGCCGGATACCAGCGACAGCCACAATGTCGTCCACAGGCCCCACAACAGCGGACCTGCCGCCCAGTGACGGGTCACGCCGACAACATCGCCTTCGGCAACATCGTCGCCCTGAGCGAATTGCAGGCTGTTCTCGTCGACTGTCAGCTTCTGCTCGTCACCGGCGTCATTGCGCAGGGTGACCTCGGCACTGCCGCCCTTGCGCACCAGGTCGGTGACGGTGGAAATATCCGCGGCGCGCTGGGTTTCTTCAGCTTGATAAGCGAAGTACTGCGGCACGCGATTCCAGCGCCATTCGTAGGACATCAGCGACGTCGCGTAATACAACGCGCCCGCCAGGCCGACCAGCACCAGCACGGTGAGGACGTGCCAGGGCCATTGGGCTTTTTTCTGTTTCATCAAGAGCTAAATCCATAACGATCAGGGTGCCCGCTGCCTCTGTGGCGAGGGAGCTTGCTCCCGCTGGGTTGCGAAGCGGCCCTGAAATCAGCCACCGCGCAACGTCGGGCAAAACCAGTCAACGGGTTTACGACTGCCTCGCAGCCGAGTGGGAGCAAGCTCCCTCGCCACAGGTGACCGGGCTTATTCCATGTCCTTGAGCCACTCGGTGCTCTTGAACCACTTGTCATGGATGCGATCGTAGGTGCCGTCTTCGTGGATCTGGTGCAGGAAGTTGTTGATGAAGTTGAGGCTGTCGAAGTCGCCCTTCTTCAGACCGAAGGCCAGCGGCTCGTAGGTGAACGGCTTGTCGAGGAACACCAGCTTGCCAGCACCCACCTTGTTCAGGGCAACGACGTTGTACGGCGCGTCGTAGATGAAGGCGTCAGCCTTGCCATTGACCACGTCGAGCACAGCCTCCTGCTCGTTGTCGTAGCCGTGGTACTTGGCTTTGGAGATCAGTTTCCTGGCGACCATTTCGCCGGTGGTGCCGAGCTTGGAGGTGATGCGGTAGTCGGCGGTGTTCAGGTCTTTGTAGGACTTGATGGTGCCTTCCAGCTCCTTGCGGATCAGCAGGGTCTGGCCGACGACGATGAACGGATCGCTGAAGTTCAGGCGCAGATTGCGCTCCTGGGTCAGGGTCATGCCGCTGCCGATCATGTCGAACTTGTCGGTCATCAGCGCCGGGATGATGCCGTCGTAACCGGTCGAGACCAGCTCGAGCTTGACGCCCATGGCCTTGGTCATGGCTTTGAGGATATCGACTTCGAAACCGATGATTTCGCCGCGTTTGTTGGTCATCTCGAACGGCATGTAGGTCGGGTCCATGCCGACTTTCAGCGAGCCGCGCTTGACCGCGTCATCGATAGCGCCGGCCTGCGCCGCATTGACTGCAACCAGTGCCGTGACGCCGACCAGCAGCATCGACAGATACTTCTTCATCTTCAAGTCCCCAAAACCATTGCGTGTGCGGCGCGAAAACCAACAGTCACAGGCAAAAAAGCCCGGGTGCGCCAATTCGGGGACGGATGCTAACGCACTCGTTTTTTTGCACAAGGTTTAATGGACGATTTGTTCAACAATCAAGAGCTACCCCTCACCCCAACCCTCTCCCCCAAGGGGGCGAGGGGGAAAGGGAGCCGATCTTCATGCTGTTCAAATCCGAGGTCGACTCGATATCTCAGGTCGGCGTATCTCGAATATCCAACCCGGTCAGTCCCCTCTCCCTCCGGGAGAGGGCTAGGGTGAGGGGCTTTTCAGCAGGCCAAAAAAAACCCCGCAACATCGCGGGGTTCCTTTATCAAGCCGGCTGAGCCTGCAGGCTCACCGGTCGCAGCGGCAGCAACGGCGCATGCGGATCGGCTTTCACCGAGGCGCGCCAAGCGTCCAGCCACTCGGCGAGACCCTCGGCCCAGACCTGCTCATGCAGGCGTGCCAGTGCAACAGGGTCGCTGAGCAGTTGCAGGCGATCATGGTTGCTCAGCCCGGACGGGCCGACCTTGATCGCGTGACGCACCCGTTCCTGACGCAGCCACTCGATCGGCTCGGCCTGGCCGTGACGCGAGGTCGCCAGCGAGCACGCCAGGGCGTTCTGCTGCGGGTCGACCACGGCGCGGACGAAGCCGTCGTTGAGGGCGTGATAACGGTTTTCGTGGGTGTACTGATCAGTTGCCAGCAAGGCCTGTGGCGGATTGTATTCCTCAGGGATGAGGAACAGGCTCTCGTCACGGGATTTCAGGCCCAGACCGACGCGGCTGGAGATCACCGACACCGGGATCGACAGCATCAGCGAACCGACGATCGGCACCAGCCACCAGAGGAAGCTCGGGTTCAGCCAGATCACCAGCAGTGCCCAGCAGAAGCCCAGCAATGTCTGCGGACCATGGCGCTTGACCGCTTCGCTCCACGGCGTCGAGTCGTCGTCACGCTGCGGCGAGTTCCAGGTTGCGGCCCAGCCGAGGAAAGCGGCAAGGACGAAACGCGTGTGGAAAATCATCCGCACCGGCGCCAGCAGCATGGAGAACAGCATCTCCAGCAGCATCGACAAGGTCACCTTGAACTTGCCGCCGAACTCTTTCGCGCCTTTGGCCCAGATCAGGATGATGCTCAACAGTTTCGGCAGGAACAGCAGCACGATGGTGGTCGAGAACAGCGCGATCGCCTTGTCCGGGTGCCATTGTGGCCACAGTGGATAGAGCTGACGCGGTTCGAGGAAGTACTGCGGTTCCATCAGCGTGTTCACCGCCAACAGCGCGGTCGACAACACGAGGAAGAAGAACCACAACGGCGCCGACAGGTAGGACATCACGCCAGTGAGGAACACCGCGCGGTGCACCGGGTGCATGCCTTTTACCAGGAACAGGCGGAAGTTCATCAGGTTGCCGTGGCACCAGCGACGGTCACGCTTGAGTTCGTCGAGCAGGTTCGGCGGCAACTCTTCGTAACTGCCCGGCAAGTCGTAGGCAATCCACACGCCCCAACCGGCACGGCGCATCAGCGCGGCTTCAACGAAGTCGTGAGACAGAATCGCACCGGAGAACGCGCCCTTGCCCGGCAACGGCGCGAGGGCGCAGTGGTCGATGAACGGCTTCATGCGGATGATCGCGTTGTGACCCCAGTAGTGGGATTCACCCAACTGCCAGAAGTGCAGGCCGGCGGTGAACAGAGGGCCGTAAACGCGGGTCGCAAACTGCTGCATGCGCGCATACAGGGTGTCCATGCCCGACGCACGCGGCGCGGTCTGGATGATCCCGGCGTCCGGCGTGGCTTCCATCAGGCGCACCAGACTGGTCAGGCATTCGCCGCTCATCACCGAGTCGGCGTCGAGCACGACCATGTACTTGTAGTCACCGCCCCAACGACGGCAGAAGTCGTCGAGGTTGCCGCTCTTGCGCTTCACACGACGGCGACGACGGCGATAGAAGATCTTGCCGAAGCCTTTGGCTTCGCGGCAGACATCCAGCCAGGCCTGTTGCTCGGCGACGCAGATATCGGTGTCGTTACTGTCACTGAGCACGAAGAAGTCGAAGCGATCCAGATCACCAGTGGCGGCGACCGATTCGAACGTTGCACGCAGACCGGCGAATACACGCGGCACGTCTTCGTTGCAGATCGGCATCACCAGCGCGGTACGCGCATCTTTCGGGATCGGCTCGTTACCGGCGCTTTTCCCGGAGATTCGGTATTTATCATGACCGGTGAGCAGCTCAAGGAAGCCCATCAACGCGGTCCAGAAACCGGCGGACACCCAGCAGAACAGAATCCCGAACAGAATCAGAATGCTGGTTTGCAGCGCATACGGCAGCACTTGCGTGGCGGTTTGCAGCAGCGGTTGATGCAGCACTTCATCCAGATCAACGAACGACCAGCCCTGGTACGGCATGATGCCTTTCATGTACCAGCCGGCAACGATGGTCTGGCCGAGCATCAGCAGCAACAGGATGTAGCGACGGATCGAACCGACGGTGCGCCAGCGCGCGGCCGGCAGGACATTGGCGTCCTTCGGCGGCTGCGGCGGGTTGGTGCGCCCGGTCAGACGACGCCAGCCACGCACCAGAATATTGGTGCGCCATGGCTCTGGCACAACCTTGGTACGGCGGATCGGCGGGGTCGCCTTGAGGCTGACCCGGCCGCTGGCGTCCAGCACCAGCATTTCCGCTTCGGCCAGTTCTTCGGCAGTGCTCAGGGTCAGGCGCTTGCCCACCGAGGCCTGGGCGGCTTCGGCAGGGGCGTCGAATGTCGAGGACGACAGGCGTTCATGCAGCTCGCTGAACGACTGGCAACCCGCGAGTTCCGCGCGTTGCTCGTCGGTCATCGGCAGATGCGCCAGATACTCGGACAGAGTCTCTGGCTGTACTTGTGAGTTACTCATCGGCAGGCAACTGATAGCTCCAGGTCTCGGTCAGGACTTCTTCAGTCGGCGCCGATTCCGGTGTGGCTGGGGCCGCGTCGGCAGCGACTGGCTGCTTGGCGTCTTTGTTGGCCTTGTCCTTGGCATCGGCTGCAGGCTTGGCTTCAGCCTGTTTGGCTTCGGCGGCCTTGGCTTCCTTGTCGAGCTTCTCCTGCTGCTTGGCGGCAACCTTGTCAGCCTTGGCGACCGACGAATTGGAGGCCGGTACCGATTTGGCCAGATCCGCGGTAACCACTGGCTGAACCAGTGCAGCGCGCATCTCGGTCGCCTTGCTGGCGTCCTTGATCTTCATCCGCAGGGTCAGGCGCCAGCCCTTGGTTTCCGGGTTGTAGCGCACGCTGTTCTCGACCAGCTCGGCGTTGTCGCCGACGCTGACCTGACTGCGCACGTCGGCGTCCGGCGTCAGGGCCGCCAGAGACGGGCCTTCGAAGTCGACCAGATAGGCAACGCTGCCATCCGGCTGACGGATCAGGTTCGATTGCTTGACGTCACCGGTCGAACGCAGGGTCTGCGCCACCCAGGCGCTGTCCGGCGCGTGGATCGCTGCTTCGTCCATGGTCCAGTGCATGCGGTAGGCGAAGTCCAGCGGCTGGCCTGGCTCCGGCATTTTTTCCGGGCTCCAGAACGCAACGATGTTGTCGTTGGTTTCGTCGGCGGTCGGAATCTCTACCAGATCAACGGTGCCTTTGCCCCACTCGCCCTTCGGCTCGATCCAGGCGCTTGGGCGCTTGTCATAGCGATCGTCGAGGTCTTCGTAGTGGCTGAAGTCGCGGCCACGCTGCAGCAGACCGAAACCACGCGGGTTCTCGACGCTGAAGTTGCTCACGGCCAGATGTTTCGGGTTGTTCAGCGGACGCCAGATCCACTCGCCGTTGCCGGCATGGATCGACAGACCGCTGGAGTCGTGCAGTTCACGACGGTAGTTGAGGACTTTCGACGGCTGGTTGGCACCGAACAGGAACATGCTGGTCAGCGGCGCGATGCCCAGTTTGCCGACCTTGTCACGCAGGAACATCTGCGCCTTGACGTCGACGATGGTGTCGCTGCCCGGACGCAGGATCAGACGATAGGCACCGGTGGCACGCGGCGAATCGAGCAGGGCGAAGATCACCAGGTGCTTGTCGCCGGGCTTGGGCTGCTGGATCCAGAACTCGCGGAAACGCGGGAATTCCTCACCGGACGGCAGCGCGGTATCGATCGCCAGACCACGGGCCGACAGACCATAGGTGTGGCCCTTGCCGACGACGCGGAAGTAGCTCGCGCCGAGCATGGTCATGATCTCGTCTTGCTTGTCGGCCTTGTTGATCGGGTACAGCACACGGAAACCGGCATAGCCCAGTTGTTCGGTGGCTTTCGGATCGAATTTCAGGTCGCCGAAATCGAAGCGGCTCGGATCGTATTTGATTTCCGAGACGGTGTTCGCGGTGATTTCGTTGATTTTCACCGGCGTATCGAAGTGCATACCCTGGTGATAGAAGGAGAGTTTGAACGGCGTCTTCTGATCGGCCCACTCAGCCTTTTCGGTGAGGAAGCGGATCTTCTGGTAGTCCGCGAACTTCATTTCGCGGAATTCGTTCGGCAGGTTGCTGCGCGGGGCTTCGAACTTCTGCCCGGCCAGCTCTTTGGCCTTGGCCGATACGTCGTCAAGATTGAACGCCCAAAGCTGACCGGCGCTGAGCAGGCACAGGAGCGCCGAACCCGCTACCAGAGCACTTCGCATGCGTTTAGCAGACATTTTTGCTGCATTACAGGGACTAACAATCACGAGCAACCCTCGCCGAAAACAGATCAATAAACCAACGGCCAGATGAAGTGCCTTTAGGGTTTGCGGCAGTAAAAAACCGACCTTTCAGGGCACCCTTGCCAAGTTGGCGAGCATTGTTCCGACTCCGCCGGGGCAAAATGATTCCCCAATCGGATCCAGACAAGTCTCTACCTAAGTCAAAACGGATCAACGAATGTCGATCCCCGCAGCGCGCGATTATCTAGTAGCCCGGATGACAACGCATCAGGGGTAACAAAGTATTTATCGCGAAAACAGCCTAAAAACAGTCGAAATTTCCGAAAAAGGCGTTTCAGGCACTGTCAGGTCTGTAACAAAAAGGTAACCGGGCCATCGTTGACCAGGTGCACCTGCATATCGGCGCCGAATCTACCTGATGCCACAGTGCCATGCACCTGTTTCGCCTGGCTCAATAAATAGTCGAACAATTCCTCTGCCACCGCCGGCGGTGCGGCCGTGGAAAAGCTCGGACGCAGGCCGCTTTTGGTGTCGGCGGCAAGGGTGAACTGCGAGACCAGCAGCAACCCGCCATCCACATCCGCCAGGGACAGATTCATCTTGCCCTCGGCATCACTGAATACCCGATAGTTAAGCAGCTTATGCAGAAGTTTGTCGGCGTTGGTACGCGTGTCGTCGGGTTCTACCGCCACCAGCACGAGCAGACCCTGATCGACCGCGCCGACCACCTCGCCAGCGACCTCGACCCGCGCACCGCGTACGCGCTGCAACAGCGCCTTCATGCTTCTTCGAGTGGCAGGTCGAGCAGGCGCTGGGCCATTTTGCTCGCAGCGCGCACCAGCGCATCGGTGATGCCCGGCTCGGACGCGGCGTGGCCGGCATCGCGGATCACCTGCAATTCGCTGTTCGGCCAGGCCTGGTGCAATTCCCAGGCGTTGTCGAGCGGGCAGATCACGTCGTAGCGACCGTGAATGATCACGCCGGGGAGATGGGCGATCTTGCCCATGTCGCGGATCAACTGGTTGGGCTCAAGGAAGGCATTGTTGGTGAAGTAGTGGCATTCGATCCGCGCGATCGACAGTGCGCGCTGCGGCTCGGAGAAACGATCGACGACTAGCGGGTTCGGCCGCAGGGTCGCGGTGCGCCCTTCCCAGGTCGACCACGCCTTGGCCGCATGCATCTGGGCGATCTGGTCGTTGCCGGTCAGGCGTTTATGGAAAGCGGTGAGCAGGTCGTCGCGCTCGTCCAGCGGGATCGGTGCGATGTAGTCCTGCCAGTAATCGGGAAACAGACGGCTGGCGCCGGCCTGGTAGAACCATTCGATTTCCTGCGGACGGCAGAGAAAGATCCCGCGCAGGATCAGGCCGTGGACCCGCTCCGGGTGGGTTTGTGCGTAGGCCAGCGCCAGGGTCGAGCCCCAGGAGCCGCCGAACAGCACCCATTTTTCGATGCCGAGATGTTTGCGGATGCGCTCGAGATCCTCGACCAGATCCCAGGTGGTGTTGTTTTCCAGGCTGGCATGCGGGGTGGAGCGACCGCAGCCGCGCTGGTCGAAGGTGACGATGCGATACAGATTCGGATCGAAATAGCGCCGGCTCTGTGCGTCGCAGCCGGCGCCGGGGCCACCGTGGATGAATACCACCGGCAAACCCTCCGGCGAGCCACTCTCATCGACGTACAGCGTATGGGTGTCATCGACAGCCAGATCGTGCCGGGCGTGGGGTTTGATCTGCGGAAACAAAGTCTGCATTGCGCGCTCCGTAAGGGGTCGAGGTCATCCCTGGGGGGACTCGTATTATTCTGCCGTTGGGCATCATAAACCCGATTTGCGTCAATGAGCATGCCTGTGCGCTGTCACCGTTTGTCAGCCATCACCTTCACGGTCTGAACGCGATCCTGTGGGAGCGAGCCTGCTCGCGAACGCGGTGTGTCATTCAACCTGGATTTTGGCTGAAAGGCCGCTTTCGCGAGCAGGCTCGCTCCCACAGGGGTTATGCGCTGTAGTGAGATTTTGCCCAGGCCAGATAGCCCTGCAGCAATTCCCGGAGCACCACCCGCGTCGGTTCGGCCAGGTCGGCGCGGTAGCGGAACGGTTCGAACTCTTCCATGTAGGTGGACTGGCACAATTCCAGCTGCACCGCGTGAATGTTCTGCGCCGGGGCGCCGTACTGGCGGGTGATGTGCCCGCCCTTGAAGCGACCGTTAAGCACATGAGTGAACTGCTCGTGCCGTGCGCAGATCGCTTCCAGCTCAGCAGCCAGTTGCGGATCACAACTGGCGCCATTGAACGTGCCGAGGTTGAAGTCCGGCAGTTTGCCGTCGAACAGGTGCGGGATGATCGAGCGGATCGAGTGCGCATCGAACAGCAGTGCGTAGCCAAATTCAGCCTTCAGCCGCGCCAGCTCTTGCTGCAAGGTGCGATGGTATGGCGTCCAGATCTGCTGCAAATAACTCGCGCGTTCTTGCTGCGAAGGCTCCCGACCCTCCTGAAACAACGCAATGCCGTCGAACAACGTCGCCGGATACAACCCCGTGGTCGCCCCGGCGTACAAAGGCTTGTCGTCGGACGGCCGGTTGAGGTCGATGACGAAGCGCGAATACTCAGCGGCCAGGGTGCTGGCGCCCAGCTCCTCGGCGAAATCGTAGAGTTGCGGGATATGCCAGTCGGTGTCCGGCAAACTCTTCGCGGCGGGGATCAACCCGGCTTCGACCGCCGGGGTCAGACGCACACCCGCGTGGGGCATGCTGATCAGCAACGGCACGCGGCCTTGTTTGAATTTCAGAACCTTGTCCACAACCGCCCTCCTAGAAATTCGATTCAACGCCGTGACGCACGACGCGCTTGTCCAGATCGCCCCCGAGCCAATAAGCCAGATCCGCCGGACGTTCGATGTCCCACGCGACAAAGTCGGCGACCTTGCCAACCTCCAGCGAGCCGTGGGTGTCAGCCATGCCCAATGCCTGCGCGGCATGAAGGGTCGCCCCGGCAAGAGCTTCTTCCGGAGTCATGCGGAAACAGGTGCAGGCCATGTTCAGCATCAGGCGCAACGACAGCGCCGGCGAGGTGCCGGGGTTGAGGTCGCTGGCGATCGCGATCTTCACCTTGTGCTTGCGCAGCGCTTCCATCGGCGGCAACCGGGTTTCGCGCAGGAAGTAGAAGGCGCCGGGCAACAGCACGGCGACGGTGCCGGCAGCGGCCATGGCGATGGCGTCGTCCTCGTCCATGAATTCCAGGTGATCGGCGGACAAGGCTTTATAGCGCGCGGCAAGGCTCGAGCCGTGCAGCGAGGACAATTGTTCGGCGTGCAGTTTTACCGGCAGACCGAGCTGCTGCGCCGCGACGAACACCCGTTCGACCTGCGCCGGCGAGAACGCCAGGTATTCGCAGAACGCATCCACGGCATCCACCAGACCTTCGGCGGCGAGGGCCGGGAGCATCTCGCTGCAGACCAGATCGATGTAGTCGTCGGCGCGATCCTTGTACTCCGGCGGCAACGCGTGCGCCGCCAGGCAAGTGCTGCGTACGCTGATCGGCAGTTCCTCGGCCAGGCGCCGGATGACTCGCAGAAGCTTGCGCTCGTTGGCCAGATCGAGGCCGTAGCCGGATTTCATTTCCACCGTGGTCACGCCATCGCGCATCAGGCTTTTCAGGCGTTTGGCGGCGCTGGCGAACAGCTCGTCTTCAGTGGCTTCGCGCGTGGCGCGCACGGTGCTGGCGATACCACCGCCCTGCGCGGCGATCTCGGCGTAGCTGACGCCTTGCAGACGCTGCTCGAACTCGCCACTGCGATTGCCGCCGAACACGGTGTGGGTGTGGCAGTCGATCAGCCCGGGCGTGACCCACGTGCCTTGCAGGTCATTGACCGCCGGGTATTCGCCGGGCGGCAGTTGAGTGCGCGGGCCGATCCACTCGATCAGCGTGCCGGTGGTCACGATCGCGGCATCCTCGATGATCGAATAGACGCCGCTGGCCATGGTTGCGACGTGGCAGTGTTGCCAGAGGGTTTTCATCCCGGTTCCTCGTCTTGTTCAAAATCGATTCGCGAGCAGGCTCGCTCCCACAGTTGAATAGCGTTCCCCTGTGGGAGCGAGCCTGCTCGCGAAGAGGCCATCACAGGCTCGGTAAAAGCTTCACCGAAACCAGCTCGGTCAAACACCGCGACGCCAGCAATTCAGTCGCCGCATTGATATCCGGCGCAAAAAACCGGTCCTTCTCATAAAACGGCACTTCCCTGCGCAGGATCGCCCGCGCCTGCTCCAGCTTCGGCGAGGTCTTCAGGCCGTTGCGCAGATCCAGGCCCTGGACCGCCGCCAGCCACTCCACGGCGAGAATCCCGCGGGTGTTCTCGGCCATTTCCCACAGGCGTTTGCCGGCAGCCGGGGCCATCGACACGTGGTCTTCCTGGTTGGCCGAGGTCGGCAGGCTGTCCACCGAATGCGGATGGGCCAGCGCCTTGTTCTCGCTGGCCAGTGCCGCTGCGGTCACCTGGGCAATCATGAAACCGGAGTTCACCCCGCCGTTGGCGACGAGGAACGGCGGCAGTTGCGACATGTGCTTGTCCATCATCAGCGAGATGCGCCGTTCGCTCAGCGAGCCGATTTCGGCGATCGCCAGAGCCAGATTGTCAGCGGCCATGGCCACCGGTTCGGCGTGGAAGTTGCCGCCGGAAATCACATCGCCTTCAGCGGCGAATACCAACGGGTTGTCGGAAACCGCGTTGGCTTCGACCGCCAGCACTTCAGCGGCCTGCCGGAACTGGGTCAGGCAGGCGCCCATGACTTGTGGCTGGCAGCGCAGCGAATACGGGTCTTGGACCTTGTCGCAGTTCTGGTGCGAGGCTGAGACTTCGCTGCGCTCACCGAGCAGGTCACGATAAGCAGCGGCGGCATCGATCTGACCTTTCTGCCCACGCGCGGCGTGAATGCGCGCGTCGAACGGCGAGCGCGAACCGAGCACGGCTTCAACGGTGAGACTGCCGAGCGCCAATGCACCGGCAAACAGATCTTCGCCTTCGAACAAACCGCGCAGCGCAAACGCGGTGGAAACCTGAGTACCGTTGAGCAGCGCCAGACCTTCTTTCGCCGCCAGGGTCAGCGGTGTCAGGCCGGCGACTTTCAGCGCTTCGGTCGCCTCCAGCCATTCGCCCTTGTAGCGCGCCTTGCCCTCGCCGAGCAGCACCAGCGACATGTGCGCCAACGGCGCCAGATCCCCCGACGCACCGACCGAACCTTTCAGCGGAATGTGCGGATAGACCTCGGCATTGATCAGCGCGATCAGCGCATCGATCACCTGCCGACGGATGCCGGAAAAACCACGGCTGAGACTGTTGACCTTGAGCACCATGATCAGTCGCACAAGGTCATCGCTGATCGGCTGGCCGACGCCGGCCGCGTGCGAGAGCACCAGCGAACGCTGCAGGTTCTCCAGGTCTTCGCTGGCGATGCGCGTCGAGGCCAGCAGACCGAAACCGGTGTTGATGCCGTAGGCGGTGCGGTTCTCGGCGAGGATCTGCTCGACGCAGGCGACGCTGGCCTCGATCTGCGCGCTGACGCTGTTGTCGAGGGTCAAGGTGACCGGGTTCTGGTAGACGTCACGCAGTTGGGCCAGGCTCAGTTGGCCGGGGATCAGATTCAGCGCAGTCATTAAAATGCTCCTGTCAGGCATTGTTATTAACTACCAGTCGCTCCGGAGCATTCCGTTATCCGTCGTTTCTCGTCTTGTGAACGATCCACGCCTTGGCACGCTGGTATGGGTAGTTGTCAGTGCAAATTCGGTAGAACGTTGTGCGGCAGATTCGGGTCTTTCAGCACGGTCGCAGCGGCAGCGATATCCGGCGCCAGCCAGCGATCCTGATCGTAGGCCGGGACGGTTTCGCGCAGCAGGCGCCAGGCGACATCGGTGCCAGCCCCAAAGCGCTGTTCCTTGAGGAACTCAAACGCCTGCGCCGCCAGCAGATATTCAATCGCGAGGATCTGCGTGCAGTTTTCCAGCGCGCGATGCAGCTTCAGCGCGGCATTGGTACCCATGCTCAAGTGGTCTTCCTGCAGGCCCGAGGTGATGTAATTGTCGAGCACCGCCGGTTGCGCCAACTGGCGGTTTTCCGCACACAGCGACGCGGCGACGTATTGCACGATCATCATCCCGGAGTTCACCCCCGGATTGGCCACCAGAAACGCCGGCAGACCGCTGACGTGCGGGTTGACCAGACGGTCGAGACGACGCTCGGCAATCGAGCCGATCTCGGCCATGGCAATCGCCAGCAGATCGGCGGCCATCGCCACCGACTGGCCATGCGGGTTGGCCTGCGACATCACCCGGAAATCGTCCGGGGTGCCGAGCAGCAGCGGATTGTCGGTGCAGCCGTTGAGCTCGGCTTCAACCTGTTTGATTGCGTGCTCCAGTTGATCACGCGCGGCGCCGTGCACCTGCGGGATCGAGCGGATGCTCAGCGCGTCCTGAGTGCGAATGCCTTTGCTCGCGGCGATCACTTCGCTGCCATCGAGCAAGGCGCGCAGGTTGTTGCCGACCTGCTGCATGCCCGGATGCGGCTTGAGCGCGATGATCTCGGCATCGAAGGCATCGATCTGGCCGCGCTGGGCTTCGAAGCTCATCGCACCGATGACATCGGCCCATTGCAACAGGCGCGTGGCATCGGCAATCGCCAGACAGCTGAGGCCGGTCATGCACGGCGTGCCGTTGACCAGACACAAACCGTCCTTCGCGCCCAATTGCACAGGTTTCAAGCCTTCTTCGGCCAGTGCCTGCTGCGCCGGCATGATCTGACCGCGATAGCTGACATGACCAACGCCGAGGAGCGCGATACCGACGTGCGCCATGTGCGTGAGGTACCCCACCGAACCCTGCGCCGGCACTTGCGGGGTGATGCCGCGATTGAGCAGCGCCAGCAGACCCTCGACCACGCGCCGATGCAGGCCGGATTTACCGTGGCTGTAGTTGTGGATCGCGGCGCAGATGATTGCGCGGGTCTGCTCATCACTGAGAACCGGGCCGACCCCGCAAGCGTGGCTGAGCAAGGTGTTGCGCGAGAGCTGGCTGAGCTGTTCGTCCTGCAACGAAACGTTGGACAGGCCGCCCAGACCGGTATTGACGCCATAGGCGCGCTCGCCGCTGGCGACGATACGCTGGACGATCGCCTGAGCGTTGTCGATGCGCGCCCAAGTGTCGCTGGACAGTTCCAGCAGCGCACCGTGACGGGCGACCGCGACCACGTCCTGCCAACGCAGATGAGCACCGGTGATGACGATTTTTTCAGCCTGGGACATCTGAAGCCTCATACAAATTCTGTTGCTGCATGAATTCCTGTGGCGAGGGAGCTTGCTCCCGCTGGACTGCGAAGCAGGCCCGAAATTCTGCGACCGCTGCGCGCTCGAGCGCGAGCAAGCTCCCTCGCCACAAAAGCTGTCTCACCGCGAATCCTTCTAAACCACCGCCGCCCGCCGCTGCACAAACCGGTCGACATACTCATCCGCCGGCGAATGCAGGATCTCTCTTGGCGTACCGACCTGAATCAACCGGCCATCCTTGAGAATCGCGATGCGATTGCCGATGCGCACGGCCTCGTCGAGGTCGTGGGTGATGAAGACGATGGTCTTGTGCAGGGTCTTTTGCAGTTCCAGCAACTGGTCCTGCATCTCCGCGCGGATCAGCGGATCCAGCGCGCTGAAGGCTTCGTCCATCAGAATGATGTCGGTGTCCGCTGCCAACGCCCGGGCGAGGCCGACGCGCTGACGCATGCCGCCGGAGAGCTGGTGCGGGTATTTGTTTTCGTAGCCTTTGAGGCCCACGGTGTTGATCCAGTGCAGCGCGCGTTCGGCGCAGACCTGCTTGCTCTCGCCACGCACTTTCAGGCCATAGGCGACGTTGTCGAGCACGCTCTTGTGCGGCAGCAGGCCGAAGCTCTGGAACACCATGCTGATCTTGTGTCGACGAAATTCGCGCAGCGCTTCCATGTCGTACTGCAGGATGTCCTCACCATCCACCAGAATCGCGCCGCTGGTGGGGTCGATCAGCCGATTGAAGTGGCGCACCAGGGTGGATTTGCCCGAGCCGGACAGGCCCATGATCACAAAGATTTCGCCGGTGCCGATGCTCAGCGACAAGTCGTTCACGCCGACCACGCAACCGGTTTCGCTCAGCACCTGATCCTTGCTCTTGCCCTGGCCGACCATAGCCAGCGCATCCTTGGCGCGGTTGCCGAAAATCTTGAAGACGTTGCGCACTTCGATCTTGCTCACGCTTGCGTTGCTCATTTGCTCACCTCGTGGCGTGGCCGACCGTACGCTTGAGTGATGCGGTCGATGACCACAGCGAGAATCACGATCGCCAGCCCGGCTTCGAGGCCACGACCGACGTTGAGTGTCTGAATGCCCACCAGCACGTCTTCACCGAGGCCACGGGCGCCGATCATCGAAGCGATGACCACCATCGACAGGGCCATCATCGTGGTCTGGTTGATGCCAGCCATGATGCTCGGCAACGCCAGCGGCAATTGCACGCCGAACAGTTGCTGCCAGCGGTTGGCGCCGAAGGCATTGATCGCCTCCATGACTTCGCCGTCGACCTGGCGAATGCCCAGGTCAGTCAGGCGAATCAGCGGTGGCGCGGCGTAGATCACCGTGGCAAAAATTGCCGGCACCTTGCCCAGGCCGAACAGCATCAGCACCGGGATCAGGTACACGAAACTCGGCATGGTCTGCATGATGTCGAGCAGCGGCATCAGCACCGAACGCAGGCGATTGCTGCGCGCCGAGAGAATCCCCAGCGGAATGCCGATCAGCACCGAAATGATCGTCGCGACCATCATCAGCGCCAGGGTCTGCATGAGTTTGTCCCAGAGGCCGACCGCGCCCACCAGAAACAGCAGACCGACAATCACCGCGGTGGTGACGACTTTGCGCGTGGCGTGCCAGGCGATTACGCCGACGATCGCCAGCATCAGCCACCACGGCGCCGCACGCAGCAGACCTTCGAGACTGACGATGGCCCACAACAGCGTGTCGGAGATGTGGCGGAACACGTCGCCGTAGTTGGTGACCAGCGAATCGACCCAACCGTTGACCCAGTCGGCGATGGAAAAAGTAAAGCTTTCGGGAAACATAAGGGACTCTCAATCAAGGGGTTGCGATCAAGCGTCCGGCTGCCGTCGCTGGCAGCCGGGTAAACCTGACCTACAAGGCCGCGTCGATTTTCCTGGCTGCGTCGTCGCTCACCCATGCGTGCCAGACTTCAGGATGTTCCTTGAGGAAGATTTTCGCCAGTTTTGCCGACTCGATGCGTTCCTTGGCCATGCGCCCGAGGTTCTGGTTGAGCAGGTCGATCGGCAGGTTGACCTTTTCCAGCACGGCGACCAGTTCCGGGGCTTCGTCGTGGAAGGTTTTCGACAGGCCGACCTTGATGGTCACGGTCTTGTCGACGCCCGGTTTTTCTTCGAGTTTGACCGCGTCGATCTGGCCCATCAGCGGGGTCGGCGACCAGTAGTAGAAGAGAATCGGCTCGCCACGCTTGTAGCTCGACAGCACCGCTGCATCCAGTGCAGGTCCTGTGCCCGGACGGAAGTTGGTGTAACTGTTTTCCAAGCCGTAGCTCTTGAGCATCTCGCTGTTGTCGAGCTCGCAGGTCCAGCCGGCCGGGCAGTTATAGAAGCGGCCCTTGGACGGCTCTTCGGCATCCTTGAACACGGCGGAATATTTGCCCAGATCAGCAATGTTTTTCAGGTCCGGGGCTTTCGCCTCGAGCTTGCGCTTGGCGTCGCCTTCGATCACGTAACGCGGCACGTACCAGCCTTCGACTGCGCCCACCACTGGCGCGCCGACACCGACGACCTTGCCGGCCTTCTCGGCCTTGTTCCAGACCTCGCTGCGACCGACCCACTCTTCGGCGAACACTTGAATATCGTTGCTGCTCAGGGCGTTTTCCATGGTGATGGAATTGCCCGGCAGGCTGTCGGTCTTGCAGCCGTAACCTTTCTCCAGCACCACTTGCAGCACGTCGGTCAGGAGCATGCCGCTTTCCCAGTTCAGCCCGGCGAATTTCACCGGTTTGCCCGATTCGCACCAGCCGGCGGCTTGCGTCGCACCGGCACTGGCCAACAGGCCCATGGACAGCAATGTGGTCAGCAGGGTCTTGTTCGATTTCATTGTCGTGACGCTCCTAATCATGAATGGGCTTACGGCAGTTCAAGAGGCATCCAGCCTGGTCCACGTCCAGATCAGGCCTGCGCCGCAGCGCGACCGGTCCCGCTGGTTTTTGCTTGTACGGCGCTGTTCTGCTCGACCGGCAGAATCAACTGATCGGGCACTGCGCTGTGCCATTTTTTCGCGCAGAAGTAATAGACGGCGGCCGGCAGCACCAGGCCGATGATCCAGGAAATGTCGACATCACCGAGGGCGGCCACCAGTGGCCCGGTGTAGAACTTGGTCGAGATGAACGGTAGCTGCACCAGCACGCCGAACACATAAACGCTGATGCCGAGCAGGTTCCAGCGGCCATAGCGGCCGTTCGGATCGGCCAGCGCCGGCACGTCGTAGCGCTCGCGGGTGATGCAGTAGTAGTCGACCAGATTGATCGCGCTCCACGGGGTGAAGAAGGCCAGCAGAAACAGGATGAACGACTTGAACGCACCGAGGAACGAGTGCTGCCCGAGCAGGGCGATCAGCGTCGCCGCGCCGACGATGAACAGCACGAACACCAGCCGCTGCATACGGGTAACCGTCAGGTGTCCTTTGAAGCCACTGATGATGGTCGCAATGCACATGAAGCTGCCGTAGGAGTTCAGCGTCGAAATGGTCACCTTGCCGAACGCGATGCTGAAATACAGCAGCGCGGCGGTGGCGCCGGTACCGCCGAGCCCGACGATGTAGGCGACTTCATGGCCTGCGAATTGACCGTTGGCCGATGCGGCAGCGAACACGCCGAGGATCATCGCCACTTGCGCGCCGATCACCGAGCCTGCGCCAGCGGCGAAAAAGGTTTTCACCGACGAAGTGGCGCTCGGCAGGTAGCGAGAATAGTCCGCCACATAAGGACCGAACGCGATCTGCCAGGAAGCCGCCAGGGACACCGCCAACAGGAAACTGCTCCAGCTGAAATGGCGAATCTGCAGGAGTGCGCCGACGTCGGTCTGGCTCATCAGCCGCCAGAACAGGAACACGAAAGCGATCACGCCAATCACACTGGCGACGCGGCCGATCCAGTGAATCACCCGATAGCCGAGCACCGTGACCAGCACGATGACACTGGCGAAAATCAGGATGCCAACGCTATCGCTGACACCGAACAACTGACCCAGCGCCTGCCCGGACAGCACCGTCCCGGTGGCGGTGAAGCCGAGGTACATCAGGCACACCAGCACGATCGGAATCGCCGCGCCATAAACGCCGAACTGCACGCGGCTGGAGATCATTTGCGGCAAGCCCAGTTTCGGCCCTTGCGCGGCATGCAGCGCCATCACGCCACCGCCGAGCAATTGACCGATCAACAAACCGATCAACGACCAGAACACATCACCGCCGAGTACCACGGCCAAGGCCCCGGTGACGATCGCAGTAATCTGCAGATTGGCGCCCATCCACAGGGTGAACTGACTGAACAGACGACCGTGTCTTTCCGCTTCCGGGATGTAGTCGATCGAACGCCTTTCGATCAACGGAGTACTGCCTGCACGTTCGTTGTTAACCGCCATGATTCAACCTCTGTGGATTGTTTTTCGAGTTCACTGAGCGTCTTGCGCACTACTGTGGGAGCGAGCCTGCTCGCGAAGGCGTCAGCACATTCAACATATGTGTTGGCTGACAGACCGCATTCGCGAGCAGGCTCGCTCCCACAGGGTTATGCGTTTATTTGCCGGTGATCATCGGCAGATTCAGCCCCTGCTCTTTCGCGCAGTCGATCGCAATCTGGTAGCCGGCGTCGGCGTGGCGCATGACGCCGGTGGCCGGGTCGTTGTGCAGTACGCGGGCGATGCGCTCGGCGGCCTCATCGGTACCGTCGCAGACAATCACCATCCCCGAATGCTGCGAGAAGCCCATGCCGACACCGCCGCCATGGTGCAGGGATACCCAGGTCGCGCCGCTCGCAGTGTTCAGCAGCGCGTTGAGCAGTGGCCAGTCGGACACGGCGTCGGAACCGTCCTGCATCGATTCGGTTTCGCGGTTGGGACTGGCGACCGAGCCGGAATCGAGGTGGTCGCGACCGATCACCACCGGTGCCGACAGCTCACCGCTACGCACCATTTCGTTGAAGGCCAGACCGAGCCTGGCGCGCTGGCCCAGACCGACCCAGCAGATACGTGCCGGCAGACCCTGGAAGCTGATGCGCTCGCGCGCCATGTCCAGCCAGTTGTGCAGGTGTGCGTCGTCCGGAATCAGCTCTTTGACCTTGGCGTCGGTTTTGTAGATGTCCTGCGGATCACCCGACAGCGCCGCCCAACGGAACGGGCCGATGCCACGGCAGAACAGCGGACGGATGTACGCCGGCACGAAGCCCGGGAAATCGAAAGCATTTTCGACGCCCTCTTCCTGCGCCATCTGACGGATGTTGTTGCCGTAGTCGAAGGTCGGAATGCCTTGCTTCTGGAATTCCAGCATGGCCTTGACGTGCACGGCCATCGATTGCTTGGCGGCTTTGATCACAGCGGCCGGTTCGGTCTTGGCGCGGGCGCGGTATTCGTCCCAGCTCCAGCCGGCCGGCAAGTAACCGTTGAGCGGGTCGTGGGCGCTGGTCTGGTCGGTGACCATGTCCGGGCGCACGCCGCGCTTGACCAGTTCCGGGAGAATTTCGGCAGCATTGCCGAGCAGAGCGATGGAGATCGCTTTGCCTTCCTTGGTGTATTTGTCGATGCGCGCTAAAGCGTCGTCGAGGTCTTTGGCTTGCTCGTCGACGTAACGGCTTTTCAGGCGGAAATCGATGCTGACCTGCTGGCATTCGATGTTCAGCGAGCAGGCGCCGGCCAGGGTGGCGGCCAGCGGTTGTGCGCCGCCCATGCCACCGAGGCCCGCGGTCAGCACCCAGCGCCCCTTGAGGTCAGCGTTGTAATGCTGGCGACCGGCTTCGACGAAGGTTTCGTAGGTGCCCTGAACGATGCCCTGGCTGCCGATGTAGATCCAGCTGCCAGCGGTCATCTGGCCGTACATGGCCAGGCCTTTGGCGTCGAGTTCGTTGAAGTGTTCCCAGCTCGCCCAGTGCGGCACGAGGTTGGAGTTGGCGATCAGCACGCGCGGCGCGTTGCTATGAGTCTTGAACACGCCGACCGGTTTGCCCGATTGCACCAGCAGGGTTTCGTCGTCGTTCAGGTGGGTCAGGCTCTCGACGATCTTGTCGTAGCACTCCCAGTTCCGCGCAGCGCGGCCGATGCCACCGTAGACCACCAGCTCTTTCGGATTCTCGGCGACTTCCGGGTCGAGGTTGTTCATCAACATGCGCAGCGGCGCTTCGGTCAGCCAGCTCTTGGCGGTCAGTGTGTTACCGCGGGCGGCGCGAATCTGCACGTCACGAAACTTGTTGCTGTTCTGGGTATTGTCAGTCACGAAAAGGACTCCTCAGCGATCAATTCAAACCAACCCTGGCAGTGGGCAGCAGCCTGCGCGCTTTTCTGCGCGACAAGCGAATCAGTGGACGCTGCGGAGAGTCTCGGACGACTCATACACATACGTCTTTACTTGTACATACAAGCATATGCAATCAAACGGCCAACTTGTTGGAGCGGCGTGCAAGAAAAAATGCGGACAGGGCTGGAGAGCGCCTGAATCAAGGGGTCAGGCGTGGATGAAATATTTCGAGGGTATTAATGGAAGGGGTTGGGGAGTGTTTCGAAAGCGAGGTTTTGCGCCACGCTGGGGCGTTCGGTAACAAGTTGGTGCGAGGATGGAAACAGGAAGTGTGAATGCAACTGTGGCAAGGGAGCTTGCTCCCGCTGGCTGCGAAGCAGCCCCAAATCGGTGTTTACCGGAATTGGGAGTCCTTCGGCCTCCAACGGATCAAGCTCCCTCGCCACAGGGGGATTGTGTTCAGTTTTGGAGGAGTTCGATGACGCAGCAAGCGGCATTGGTGGCGACTTCAACCAGTCCGGCGTTACCGTCCAATTGCAGACAATCATGGCGACCGAGTTGCGATGCGGTTTCACCGACTTGCACTTGCAGCAACTCACTGACACTGAACACCAGCAACGTCGATGCCGAGCTGAAAAATCGCTGCTCACCGTCCAGCCACTGCAACCGCGCGCTGTAACGTTGCGGCGCGTAGATCAGATTGAAGTCGCGAATCGCACCGCCGAGCAACGTGCAGGACACCTGACTTTCGCCGCTGAAAGCATACGGGTCGAGGGGTAACAGTGGGCGGGTATCGTCACCGTCGACGCACAGGGTCATGCCGTCCCCCTGTAACACGGTGATGACTCGCTGATAACCGGCGAACGTCGAGAAACCGCCCGACTCAGCGATGTCGGCAATCGACAGCCGCCAGCCGAAACCGTCCAGGCCAGCACCCGCATCGCGAGTGATTTCTTCGGTGCTGCCGCCGCCGTTTTTCCACGGCATGCGCGGGTAGCCTTCGGCGCGTAGGACCTTGAGTGCATTCATTTATGGAACCGCCCTTCCAAGCGATGACGGGAACCCGGATGGATCAAACGCGCCGCCGTCACTGGCTGACGCCCCGACCAGGTACGCCGACGGATCAGCAAGCACGGCTCGCCCTTTTCAATCTGCAGCAATTTGCACTCTGACGGCTCAGCAAGAATCGCTTCGACCACGTGCTCGCCTTCGGTCAGCGGCGCGACCTGGTTGAGGTAGGCGTAAGGTGTCTGCAGGGTGAAGTCCTGCTTGAGGTACTCCGGGGCGACCAGGGCGTTGACGAAGCGGTCTTCGATTTGCACCGGAATGTCGTTTTCGTAATGCACGATCAGCGAGTGGAAGACTTTCTGCCCTTCGCGCATATCCAGTGCCAGCGCACGCTCGGAGCCGGCGGCCTCTTCCTCGAGGGTGATGACCTGGCAGGTGTGGCGATGACCGCGCGAGGCGATTTCGTCGGCGATGTTGTGCACTTCGAACAGCGCGGACTGGCTCTTCGGTTCGGCGACAAAGGTGCCCACGCCTTGCATGCGCACCAGCAGGCCATCGGCAGTCATCTCACGTAGGGCGCGGTTGATGGTCATGCGGCTGAAGCCGAGCTGGCTGACCAGTTCGCTTTCGGACGGCACGCGGTAGTGCGGCGGCCAGTTACCGCTGTCGATCTGCTGGGTGATCATCTGCTTGACGCGGGCGTACAAGGGCGCCGGACTGTCGCCCATGTTCGCGGCCAACGGAGAGACTGGAGGCGGAGTCGGCACGGTTGATCCCTGTTCATTGGATGAAAGTGACTAGCTTGCCGGAGTTTACCGGGCAGGCAAACGTCTGTATATGTATATACAAATAACACACGATGGGGTGCCGAACGATGTCCGCCTTCTTTGCCGAACGCGCACTGCTGCCTAACGGATGGGCCAACAAAGTACGTCTCGAGGTCAGCGCCGATGGCCTGCTGACCCGAGTCCAGACCGATTCCACCGCAGACGGCGCCGAGCGGCTGAACGGGCCGCTGCTGCCGGGGATGCCCAATCTGCACTCCCACGCCTTCCAGCGCGCAATGGCTGGTTTGGCCGAAGTGGCCGGCAACCCGAACGACAGCTTCTGGACCTGGCGCGATCTGATGTATCGCCTCGTCGGAAAAATCAGCCCGGATCAGCTCGGCATCATCGCCCGTCAGCTGTACATCGAAATGCTCAAGGCCGGGTACACCTCGGTCGCTGAATTCCACTACGTGCACCACGACAGCAGCGGCCAGCCGTATGCCGATCCGGCCGAACTGGCCTTGCGCATCAGCCAGGCCGCCAGTGAAAGCGGTATCGGTCTGACCCTGCTGCCGGTGCTTTACAGCCATTCCGGTTTTGGCGGGCAGACGCCGAACGATGGCCAGCGCCGGTTTATCAACAGCACCGAAAACTACTTGAATCTGCACGCGCGGTTGCAGCCATTACTGGCACAGCAAAAGGCGCAATCGCTGGGCCTGTGTTTCCACTCGCTACGCGCGGTGACGCCGCAGCAGATCAGCGAAGTGCTCGCTGCCAGTGACAAGCAGATCCCGGTGCATATCCACATCGCCGAACAGCAGAAAGAAGTCGACGACTGCCTGAGCTGGAGCGGTCGGCGGCCGCTGCAATGGCTGTACGAAAATACCCCCGTCGATCAGCGCTGGTGCCTGGTCCACGCGACCCACGCCAACCCGGAAGAAGTCTCGCTGATGGCCAACAGTCGCGCGATCGCCGGGCTTTGCCTGACCACTGAAGCGAATCTGGGTGACGGGATTTTCCCGGCGGTTGATTTTCTCGCCCAGGGCGGACGCATGGGCATTGGCTCCGACAGCCATGTGTCGCTGAGCGTGGTGGAAGAATTACGCTGGCTGGAATACGGCCAGCGTTTGCGCGATCAGCGGCGCAATCGCTTGTACGGGGCCGACCAGCCGATGGTCGGTCGCACGTTGTACGACGCGGCGCTGGACGGCGGCGCGCAGGCGTTGGGGCAGCCGATCGGCGCGCTGGAAGTGGGCAAACGCGCGGACTGGATCGTGCTCGATGGCAACGATCCGTATCTGGCGACAGCGTCGGGGGACGGGATTCTCAATCGCTGGCTGTTCGCCGGCGGCGATCGGCAGGTGCGCGATGTGCTGGTGAATGGTCAGTGGGTGGTACGCGATGGCCGGCATGCCGGCGAAGAGCAAAGCGCCCGAGCCTTTACCCAGGTCCTGCGCGATCTCTTGGGCTGACGCAAAACAAACTGTGGGAGCGAGCCTGCTCGCGAAAGCGGTGCATCAGTCAATATTCATGTCGACTGACACACCCTCTTCGCGAGCAGGCTCGCTCCCACATTTGATATGTATCGAGACTTAATTAGAGGTCTTGGCCATCTGCCGATCCGACGCGCGCCAGATCAGTCGCGTAGTGTCGTAACCCTGCTGCCGCGCCTTGCTCAGCAGCTCTTCGCGCACGACACCGTTGACGGTCGGCGTGCGTGACAGCAGCCACAGGTACTTGCGACTCGGATCGCCGACGATGGCGGTCTTGTAATCGTCGCTGACGTACAACACCCAGTACTCGCCCTTCGCCACACCTGGCACCAGGCGCGAGAACCAGTTATCGAATTCGACCCAGAGCTTGTCGGTCTTGCCCGGCACCTGGGGATAAGCCGTGCCCTTGGCTTCTTCCCATTGCCAGTCCGGGGTCAGGCAGCGGTTGAGCACGCCGACGTTACCGTCCGGCTTGAGGCTGTAGTGGGCTTCGGATTGGGCGCAGTGGCGCTGGAAGTACATCGGCAAGCGTGCCAGTTCATACCAGGTGCCCTGATAACGCTTGAGGTTGACGCTGTTGACAGTTCTCGGCGCCAACGGGTCGACGCCGGAAGTGGCGCAGCCAGCCAGTACCAGGCCAGCAAAAAGGATCAGCAATAACCGCTTCATTTTTTTCTCCGTGGGCGCGAAGCCCCGGTTTACTTCAGGCCTTGGCCGGAAAACATCAGCACTTTGTCACCGGCGTATTGCACGCTGATAAAGCTGTTCTTGTCGCCCCAGGTGCAGCTGGACATACCGAGCGCGCCCGAGCAATCAGTGGGCTTGCCGAGAAGGGTTTCCACTTCGGACTTGGCCATGCCGGCCGAGAGCTTCGAGTAGTTTTCCTGATTGACCTTGCTGCATGCGGCCAACAGCACGCAAAACGACAGCAGGGCGATAGATCGCAGCGACATGGTGAAACTCCTGGAACGAGGGGGGATGGCATGGTGCCAACCAGAAGCTTAGAAGAGAAAAGTGTCATCTGGTTCCGTGCTCAATTGCCTATTTATCAGCCCGCCTGTCTGACTTTTGCCGATAAATCAGAAACTTTGTGAAGCTGTCGAGCATTTCGTCGACTTTCCCCACAAGCGCCTAATCTTTGGCGCGGCGCGGTCGAAATAAGAGCAGCGCAACGCTGCCGAATATGGCAAATTGCCGCCCTTTCCTGACCAGCCCCTTCGCGGTAGTTCATTCGATGACCAGAAACATGAAATTCAGCCACAAGATTTTGCTGGCTGCTGCCCTTGTGGTGGCCGTTGCGTTCGCCTGTTTCATCCTCTTCAACGACTATCGCCAGCGTCAGGCCTTGAGCAGCAGCACCGAAGCCACCATGCAGGAACTGGGAAGCCTGACCACCAGCAACATCCAGACCTGGCTGGAAAGCCGCATCCAGCTGCTGCAATCGTTATCGCAGCAGGTCGCGGTCGACGGCAACGCACCCGCCAGCCTCAAACGCATCATCGACCTGCCCGCCTACACCGGCAATTTCCAGCTCAGCTATTTCGGTGGCGCTGACGGCGTGATGTTTTCCGTGCCCGCCGGCAACCGCGCGCCGGATTACGATCCACGTGCGCGTGGCTGGTACAAAGCGGCGAACAGCGCGCAACAGACTATCGTCACCGAACCGTACATCGCCGCGTCGTCGGGCAAACTGGTCATCACAGTAGCGACGCCGGTGCAGCGCCAGGGCCAGATGCTCGGCGTCGCCGGTGCGGACATCGACCTGACCAGTGTCAGCGCAATCATCAACTCGCTGAACTTCGGCGGCCACGGGCACGCGTTCATCGTCACCGCCGAAGGCAAGATCCTGATTCACCCGGACAGCAAACTGGTGCTTAAAACCCTCGCCGAGGCCTACCCGAACGGTGCGCCTCAAGTCAGTCCGGGCCTGAAAGAAGTCGAGTTTGATGGCAAGACCCAGTTGATTTCCTTCACTCGCGTCAACGGCGTGCCGTCGGCCGACTGGTACGTGGCGCTGGTGCTCGACAAAGACACCGCGTTCTCTATGCTCAGCGAATTCCGCACCTCGGCGCTGATCGCCATGGTCATCGCCGTGCTGATCATCATCGGCCTGCTCGGCATGCTCATTCGCGTGCTGATGCAGCCGCTGCTGACCATGGGCCGTGCGATGCATGACATCGCTGAAGGCGAAGGCGACCTGACCAAACGTCTGGTGATCCACGGCAACGATGAATTCGGCGCACTGGGCACTTCGTTCAACCGCTTCGTCGAGCGCATTCACACCTCGATCCGCGAAGTGTCCTCGGCCACCGGCCAGGTCAACGAAGTCGCCTTGCGCGTGGTCGCCGCCTCGAACTCCTCGATGTACAACTCCGACCAGCAGGCCAACCGTACCAACAGCGTCGCCGCCGCGATCAATCAGCTCGGCGCTGCCGCCCAGGAAATCGCGCAGAACGCCGCCCTCGCCTCGCAGCATTCCAGCGATGCGCGCAGCCTTGCGGTCGACGGCCAGCAGGTTGTGGATAAAACCATTCAAGCCATGCAGCAACTGTCGGCGAAGATCAGCGATTCCTGTGGCAACATCGAAACGCTGAATAGCAACACGGTGAACATCGGCCAGATTCTCGAAGTGATCACCAGCATTTCCCAGCAGACCAACCTGCTCGCACTCAACGCCGCCATCGAAGCTGCGCGTGCCGGTGAGGCTGGGCGCGGTTTCGCCGTGGTGGCCGACGAGGTGCGCAACCTCGCGCATCGCACCCAGGACTCGGCGCAGCAAGTGCAGAAGATGATCGAAGAGCTGCAGGTCGGCGCTCGCCAGGCGGTGACCATCATGACCGAGAGCCAGCGCGAGAGTGAAAGCAGCGTCGGCATCGCCAACCAGGCAGGCGAGCGTCTGGGCAGCGTGACCCAGCGCATCGGCGAGATCGACGGGATGAACCAGTCGGTAGCCACTGCGACCGAGGAACAAACGGCCGTGGTCGAGTCGATCAACGTTGATATCAACGAGATCAACACACTGAATCAGGAAGGCGTGGAGAACTTGCAGGCGACGTTGCGCGCGTGTTCGGATCTTGAGCAGCAGGCGGCGCGGTTGAAGCAGCTGGTCGGCAGCTTCAGGATCTAAGCTGCGGCCCCAGGCCTCTTCGCGAGCAGGCTCGCTCCCACAGTGAAATGCAATTCAATTGTGGGAGCGAGCCTGCTCGCGAAAGCGGCATAAGCCGCACTGAAGATTCAGAATCTTGAACCGGGCCTGGACAGAAACTCCAACTCCTCCACCGTAGAATCCCGCCCCAACACCGCATTGCGATGCGGAAACCTTCCAAACTGCGCAATCACCTTCCGATGCCGCTCGGCATAATCCAGGTTATCGGCAAACACCGCGCGCTCCGCCTCCGGCTGTTCAGCCAGCAGCGCCATGAAGCGCGATACGGCTTCGTTCTGCACCGCGAGGTTTTCGCAGTGTTCGAACACCAGATAAATGAATACCCGCTGAATCGCCTTCAATTGCCGATCAAAATCCGCCGCAACGCCTTGCGCGACAAGTTTCTGTGCAAGCAGATCACCGGAAAAGGCTTTGGGGGTGTCGCGATAGATCATGCGCGGCAGTTGATCGAGCAACAGCACAACCGCCAGCCAACCTTCGGGACATTGCGTCCACTCGGTCAATTCACCGGCCAGGGCCTGATCGACAAAGACCCCGAAACGCGTGTGCGCCTCAAGGTCCTGGCTGTTTCGCTTACCGAACCACAACTTGCCCTTTTCGGCCGCTACTGCGCTGGCTGATTCGGCGTGTCCGAACCACCAGTCGAGCAACGGCTGCCAGGGCGCGTGCATGGTTTATTCCTTGTGGTAGGCCGTGGCGCGGGCGACTTCTTCTTTCGAGCCGAGGAATACCGCAACGCGCTGGTGCAGGCCTTCCGGCTGGATGTCGAGAATGCGCTGATGACCGTCGGTGGACGCGCCGCCGGCTTGCTCAACGAGGAACGACATCGGGTTGGCTTCGTACATCAGGCGCAGCTTGCCCGGCTTGGACGGCTCGCGGCTGTCGCGCGGGTACATGAACAGACCGCCACGGGTCAGGATGCGATGCACGTCGGCGACCATCGCCGCGACCCAGCGCATGTTGTAGTTCTTCTTCAACGGCCCTTCTTCACCGGCCAGCAGCTCGCCGACATAGCGCTGCACCGGGGCTTCCCAGTGACGCTGGTTGGACATGTTGATGGCGAATTCCTGAGTGGTTTCAGGAATGGTGATGTCTTCGTGAGTGAGGACGAAGCTGCCCATTTCACGATCCAGGGTGAAGCCTTTGACGCCGTCGCCCAAGGTCAGCACCAGCATGGTCTGCGGGCCGTAGATCGCGTAGCCGGCGGCCACTTGCTGGGTGCCTGGCTGCAGGAAAGCTTTTTCGTTCAGCGGCTCGTTCTGGCTGAGGTATTCGTTCGGGCAACGCAATACCGAGAAGATCGTGCCAACCGGGGCATTGATGTCGATGTTCGACGAGCCGTCCAGTGGGTCGAATACCAGCAGATAGGCGCCCTTCGGATATTTGCCCGGGATCTGGTAGGCATTGTCCATTTCTTCGGACGCCATGCCGGCCAGGTGACCGCCCCATTCGTTGGCTTCAAGGAGGATTTCGTTCGACAGCACGTCGAGCTTCTTCTGCACTTCGCCTTGTACGTTCTCGGTGCCCATGCTGCCCAGAACACCACCCAGGGCGCCTTTGGACACGGCGTGGCTGATCTCCTTGCAGGCACGCGCCACCACTTCGATCAAAAAGCGCAGATCGGCAGGAGTGTTGTTGCTGCGGGTCTGCTCAATCAAATAGCGACTCAAGGTAACGCGGGACATGGACGGCTCCGGTGGAATGGGGGGCGGAAAACCCGCGCAGTTTACAGGGAGTCTGAAAACCTAGCGAGCAAAGACGCCGGCTAACGTGCGCCTGGGTTTATTTGCCTGTATGAGACGTGATTGTCGGTGGAGAGTTCAGGTGTCGGATTGAGCGTAGTTCGGTTCGGCATGAGCGATTGAAGATTTTCAGTGTCTGCCCGGGCGCTTTCGCGAGCAGGCTCGCTCCCACAACGGAATGCATTGCCCTGTGGGAGCGAGCCTGCTCGCGAATGGCGCAAAGCGCCGCCGTGCTCAGGTATTGGCTGGCGGCTTGCGCAACAGGCTGAACGCCATCGCCCCGAGAAACACCACGCTGAGCAGCAACACCGCCCACAAGCCGATTTTCTTCCAGTTGGTCCCGGGAACCGCAGCCGTCGTCGCCGTCGAGGTCTGCGTAACCAGCGCCTCGTCTTGCACCGTGGCGTTGCCCAGCGCGGCCAGCATCTGCGGTTTGAAATCCGGAATAAGCGTTGCCAGCGGCAGGTTCGCCGCTCTCACATTGGAGTTGCCCAGCGCCAGGCTGTACGGCCCTTCGCCCCGGGCGAGGAAAATCACCTGCGTGGCGCGCACCGCATATTTCAGGTCCGGCGCCTGCTCACCCAGACCGCCGCCGCGCTCATCCACGATCAGCTTGAGTTGCTGCACGGTCTGCCCGGAAAGCGCGATTTCGTTCTGCACCACGTCCTGATTGTTCTGGGTCAGGCGATACAGCAAGCCACTGCTGATTGTCTGCCAGGGCAAGTTGCTTTCGCGCCGGCCAGCCAACGTGACCGGCGCCAGGCTGTTCGGCTGTTTCAGCTCCACCTGCACCCGCTCCACATTCAGCCCCATCGGCAGCTGCCAGCTGTATTCCCCTGATTTGGCGCTGCTGCCGGCCACGTTTGGCGACCAGACCAAGGGCAGCGGCAGGTTGCGCGGGTCGCTGCTTTTCAGTTGCGCCGAGGTGAGGATCGGTGCCGAGCCCGGCGACTCCCACAGCAGGCGCACATAGCGCGCAGTCTGTCGCGGAAGGGTCACTTCGTGCTGTTCGATGCGCTCATCGGAAAAGGTCAGGCGTGCCACCTGGCCCTCGCCCCAGGATTGCCAGTGCTGTAGATCGTCGCTGGCCTCGATGCTGAAACGCTGGAAACCGTCGCGCTCGCTGGTCCAGTCGAGGATGAGTTGCTGCAACGGCGCCTTGATCGCGCTGGCATCGAGCAACCAGCCGCGCAGCACTTCTTCGCCCGCTTCCAGTTGCGAGGACGGCTGCACTTCCACCAGCGTGCCGTTGGTGGTCGACTGCACACGCACATTCGGCGCACGCTCGCTGGCATCGGCGGCGTTGTACAGCGGGAACCACTTGACCTCGTGCAGCTTGCCGTCGTCGCGGGTCTGCGCCGACTCGCGAGCCAAAGCGTAAGCCTGCGCTTCGCCGGCAGCGTTGAATACGCGCAGGTCGCTGAGATCGGTCTGGCGCGCCTGCAATTGCGCGCTCAGCGGCAGGTCGAGGCGATACCACGGGCCGTTGCCACTCACCGACAATGGCAGCTGCGAGGCGAAGTCCGCCGGTTTTTCCTGAGCGCCGGCCACCATCACCACGCCCAGCGCCAACCACCCCAGATTCAGCATGCGACTCAAGATGCAACTCCTTCGGTTTCCGGCACGGGTTTGTCCGCCGCCGGTTCAGCCTCGACGCGTTTGGGCGGCAGCGGCGCAAAGTAGCCGACCACCAGCAGCAACACGCCAACACCGATAAACGAGACGATCCGGGCGAGGCCGCCACGGTTGCTCAGTTCGACAAAAATCAGTTTGGCCACCACCAGCGCAATCAGGGCCGCGCCGATCAGCCACACTTCGCGGCGATGGCGCAGATGGCCGCCGATCATCAGCCCCAGCGCCATCAACGTCCAGACGATCGACAGACCGGCCTGCACCAGCATCGAAGCGAGCAGTTGATCAAGCTCGAACGGAATGCCGGCCCAGTGATGCGCAGCGCGAGTGACCAGCGCGGTACAGAAAGCGAACAGCGAGACCCCGGCGATCAGTTGCGTGGCGTGGTCGGCGTAATCCTGGCGGACCGACAACTGCGTAACGGCGCTGCGCGACCAGACATAAACACCGAACAACGCAAACAGCAGACCCAACTCCAATGGGTTGAGCAGCGGCACGTAGGGCAACGGTTCGGGATTGCCATCGCTGACGCCATTGGCCAGCCAGAACCACGCCAGCATCAGCACCGCCAACGGTGCCGCCGCATACAAGCGGTACTCGCGGGTGAACGCGGCGACCGGCCACGGCCAGTCGCGCGGTGCCGCCATCAGCAACAGATAAACGCTCGGCAGAATCGCCCAGCCCAGCCAGCGCCAGGCGTTGTATTGCTCGGACATCAGCAGCAGGCCGTAACGCAACTCCAGCGCCAGCACGCCGATCAGCAGCCAGCAACCCAGCACATGGGCCGCGCTCAACGCACGCGCCGGCAACATCGACGCCAGGCGGCGCAGGCTGAAGAAATGCACCGCGAACAGCAGCGGCCACGCCAGCCAGCCGAAGTCGGCGGCCGGGTGATAACGCGCATGCCACGCACCGAGCAAGACCAGCGCCGCCGCCGGAATCAGCAAGGTGCAGAGCAACCCCAGCGCCGGCCATCTCAGACGCAACGACAACAGCGTCCACAGCGCCACACTGATCGCCGCCACCAACAGCAACAACGTGCCCTGCAGATTCGGCGAAGCAAACCGCAGCACTTCGCTGATCCACGCCAGCGCCCACCACGCGGCGCCCCAGACCAGCAGCACTTGCGACAAGCGTTGCAAACTCAACGCATCGAAAGCACTGGCAGGGTTGCCCAGTTGCAGGCGCCACGCGCCGATCAGCGCCGCCAGCCCGAGCACCAGCGGCGTCCAGAAGCCACCATGGCCCAGAGGCCGCAGTCCTTCGCTGGACAATGGCCCGAGCAATTCCGGACCGGCGAGCAAAAACGCGGCGCCGCCGATCACCTGCAACAGCAACCCGAAGACGAAACTCAAACGCTGCTGCAGGTACAGGCTCAGCCAGATGATCAGCAAGCCGCTGGCCGCCCACACCGCACTCGCGGTCTGCCACGGCAAGACAAAGAGCACCGCCAGATTGATCAGCACCAGCCCGGCCAGCAGCACCACCGACAAGCCATGCAGCAGGCGCACATCGGCGCGCACCATTTCATCCCGCGCGGCCAGGAGCATGCCGGCGATCAACGCCAGACCGATCAAGGACGCACTGAGCAAACCACTCCAGCCCGCGCTCAATACCGCCGCCGAATCTTCACCGGCGCCTTGCAGCCGCAACAGGAACAACGCGCCGCCCAGCAACTGCACGGCGAACGCGGTAAACAGGAACGTGCGCGATTGAATCCGCAGCCCGACAAATAATGTCGCCAACCCGGCCAAGGCCCAACTGATCGCCGTGCCCTGGATGAACAGGAACAACGGTGCCAGCAGATAAAGGAACGTCAGGCCCAGACAAGCCAGCAGCGGAAGACCTTGGCGCTCCCACGGCGAACTCTGCTCCGGCGTGGCTTTGCGCAATTGATGGAAGCTGAACAGCAACGCAATCCCGAGCATCAGCGCGCCCAGCGGTGCGCCGTCGAGCAGGCTGCTCTCGCCGAGCTGCAATTGACCGAGAAACGCCAACGCCGAACCCAGTTGCAGCAACAGCGCAAAAACCCGGGCGAACGGTCGATGCTGACGCAACCCCAGCCAGAAAATCCCCGCGCCTTCGACGGCCCACGCCGCTGACGTCCAGCGTGCATCGAGCCCCAGCGGAATCGCCAGGCTGGCAAAAATCACCCCCAGGGCCAGGCAGGTTTCACCGAGCAGCATCGCCCGCCCGCCCATCAGCACTCTGGCCAGCGCCATATAGATCATGCCCAGCGCCAACGCGCTGAAAGCCGCGGCAAATTCGAGGTGCTGGACCAGCGCGAACTGCAAACCAAAGCCAATGATCGGCGGGCCGAACAGCATCGTTCCGTCGACGTAATCGCCCTTGCGTGCCGACCACTGCAGCAACGCCTCACGGTCAGCATCCGCCGGGGCATCCGCCATCTCGCGCAATTTGCGCCGGGCGAACAGCAGGCCGATGGCGAGGTACATGAGGAAAAACAAAATCAGGAACGGCTCGGCGCTCCATAGCAGTTCCGGGGTGTATGAACGCAGGCCCCAGGCGAAACCGATGCCGAAGGTGCCGACGAAGCCGATCAGGTTGAGCAGGCGCCAGGCCTTGAACCAGGCGATGGCGAGAATGCCGGCATTGAGCAAGGCGAAATAGCTGAACAGCGCGACGTGATTGCCTTCGCCGGTAGACGTCAGAATCGGCGCGGCGAAACCGCCGAGTGCCGCCGCTGCCGCCAGCCCCAGCGCATCCTGAGTGATCGCCAGAATCGCCGAGAACACCGTGACGGCCACCAGCAGGCCGAGTGCGGCGGAGGGATCAAGCAACGGATGCAGACGCATCGCCGCAAACACCGTCAGGTACAACACCGCGATCCCGGTGCCTTGCAGCATCAACGCATAGTGGCTGTTGCGCCGGCGCAGCCACCAGCCCAGCGCCAGCAGGGCCAATGCCGCTGCCGCGACCCCGGCGTAACGCAACTCGATCGGTACCACCATGCCTTCGGTGGCGTAACGCAGCAAAAACGCCAGACCGAAAAACAGCAGCACCACGCCGACGCGCAGCACGGTATTGCCGCCGAACAGCCAGTTGCGCGCCGCGCTGATGCCGCGTTCGATCAGGTTAGGGCCACGGGGTTCGGCTGGTTGTTGCGGAGAGGCAACAGGCGCCGGCTCGGCGCGCCAGACATCGGCCGGTAGCGGCTGACTGGTTTCGCGGGCGGCGGCTGGGATCGGTTCGAGCTCGGGAGGCAGCTCCCAGATCAGCTCAGGGGTCGGGGCGGCCTGCTCAGCCACGTCGAAGGGTTCGGCGACCGGCTCGACTTCAGGTGGCGGTGTTGGCGCATGCGAGGGCGAGCCCTCCAGCACAAACAGCCGCTGAGCCACGCCCTGCAAGGCTTCCCGCACCTGTTCGAGTTGGCGCTGCTGCTCCGCCGCCTGCGCGCCAAGGCGTGCAATGCGTAGCGTCTGGCCGATGACCAGCCCCAGCAGCGCCCCCAACAGCGCGCCACTGAATGACTCGTCAAACAGTCCACCGAGCACCAGCCCGATCAACATGAACATCCATTGCATGGTCGATATCCCTAAGCAGCCCCGAGGCGAGGCGAGTCCGGCGATGGCTTCAGTCTAGGCACAAACCGTGTGGGAGCGAGCCTGCTCGCGAAGGCGGATTGTCAGCCAACATTTCTGTTTAAGTCGACGATCGCTTCGCGAGCAGGCTCGCTCCCACAGGGTACGGCGGTGATTGATGCCTTGTAGCCGGCGCTCAGTATATCGATCCGGCCCAACAAACGTCGGGCCTTGCGCAGATTTGTCGGGGAAAGTTACTCCAAAGCTTTCCAGATATCCGTGGCGTACTCGCGAATCGTCCGGTCCGAGGAGAACCAGCCCATCCGCGAGGTGTTGAGCACCGCCGAGCGCCACCAGTTCTGCGAGTCATGCCAGTGCGCATCGACGCGCTTCTGCGCTTCCCAGTAGGAGTCGAAGTCGGCGCAGACCAGGAAGCGGTCATAGTCGATCAACGAGTCGATCAGGCCGGTGTAACGCGAGGTGTCATCCGGCGAGAACACACCGCTGCGAATCGCTTGCAGCACATCGTTCAACCGATGCGAGGCGGCGATGTCGGGCACGGCGCTGAACTCGTGGTTCTGCTTGCGCGCTTCAACCTGTTGCGCGCTGAGGCCGAAGATGAACATGTGCTCGGCTCCGATGCGCTCGCACATTTCCACGTTGGCACCGTCGAGGGTGCCGATGGTCAGCGCGCCGTTGAGGCCGAACTTCATGTTACTGGTGCCCGACGCCTCGAAACCGGCGGTGGAAATCTGCTCGGACAAGTCCGCCGCCGGGATGATGCTCTCGGCCAGGCTGACGTTGTAGTTGGGCAGGAACACCACTTTCAGCAGCCCGCGCACGGTCGGGTCGTTGTTCACCACCCGAGCGATGTCGTTGGTCAGTTTGATGATCAGTTTGGCCTGGTGATAACTCGCCGCCGCTTTACCGGCGAAGATTTTCACCCGTGGCACCCAGTCGACTTCCGGCTCGGCACGAATCGCCTGGTACAGCGCCACGGTGTGCAGCAGGTTGAGCAACTGGCGTTTGTATTCGTGGATACGTTTGACCTGCACGTCGAACATCGCCGCCGGGTTGACTGCGATCCCGAGGCGCTCGTGAATCAGATAGGCCAGCGTCTTCTTGCTATGCAAACGCTGCTCGGCGAAGGCTTTGCGGAACGCGGTTTTCTCGGCGAACGGTTCGAGGTCGAGCAGGCGCTCCTCGGGATGGTCGAGCACGTCCGGGCCGAGGGCATCGACCAGCATCGAGGTCAGTTCCGGGTTGGCCTGATACAGCCAGCGGCGGAAGGTAATACCGTTGGTTTTGTTGTTGATCCGCTCCGGATAGAGCTTGTGCAGTTCGGCGAACACGGTTTTGCGCATCAGCTGCGTATGCAGACCGGACACGCCGTTGACGCTGTGCGAACCGAGGAACGCGAGGTTGCCCATGCGCACCCGCCGGCCGTTGTCTTCTTCGATCAGCGACACGGCGCGCAATACATCGAAGTCGTGAATGCCCTTGGCCCGCAGCGAGTCGATGTGCTGGGCGTTGATCAGATAGATGATCTGCATGTGCCGCGGCAGCATGCGTTCCATCAGGCCGACCGGCCAGGTTTCCAGCGCTTCTGGCAGCAGCGTGTGGTTGGTGTACGACAGAGTATCGACGGTGACTTGCCACGCCGCGTCCCATGCGACGTCGTAGACATCGACCAGTTGGCGCATCAGTTCGGCCACCGCGATCGACGGGTGAGTGTCGTTGAGCTGGATCGCCGCGTGATCACCGAGGGTCAGCACCGAGCTGTGCATGTTGCGGTGACGGCGCAGCAGATCCTGCAGCGAAGCGGCAACGAAGAAATATTCCTGGCGCAGACGCAGCTCTTGGCCGGCTTCGGTGCTGTCTGCCGGGTAGAGGACACGGGAGATACTTTCGGCGCGGGCCACTTCAGCCACGGCGCCCAAGTGGTCACCGGCGTTGAAGCGTTCCAGGTGCAGATCTTCCATGGCGCGGGCACGCCACAGACGCAGGGTGTTGACGCTCGCCCCGCGCCAGCCGACCACTGGTGTGTCGTAGGCAATCGCCCGCACGGTTTCCGCCGGCGACCAGACCTGACGGGTTTTGCCGTTGGCGTCGGTGACGGTTTCGACGCTGCCGCCGAAACCGATCGGGTACACCACTTCCGGCCGTTCGAACTCCCATGGGTTGCCGAAATCCAGCCAGTGTTCGGTCTGTTCCTGTTGCCAGCCATCGACAATCGCCTGCCGGAACAAGCCGTGCTCATAACGAATGCCATAGCCATGGCCGGCGATGCCGAGGGTCGACATGCTTTCCATGAAGCACGCCGCCAGACGACCGAGGCCGCCGTTACCAAGCGCCGCGTCGGGCTCCAGCAGACGGATGCGCTCCAGGTCGACGCCCAGTTCGGTCAGCGCTTCACGGGCGACGTCGAGCAGGCCGAGGTTGCTCAGACTGTCGTAGAGCAGGCGGCCGATCAGGAATTCCAGCGAGAGGTAATAAACGCGCTTCTGGCCTTTGCGGTAGATCTGCCGGGTGTGGTCCATCCAGTGTTCGACCATGTGATCACGCGCCGCCAGGGCGATGGCTTCGAACCAGTCATGGTCGAAGGCGTGATCGGGGTCTTTGCCCACGGCATAGGTGAGTTTGGTCAGGACGGCGTCGCGGAATGCGGCCACCTCTGCTTCGCGAACTAGTGGTTCTTGAGTCATCAACAGGACCTCGAGCGAGCGGGAAATTTCTGAGCCTAGACGGTCTGACCGGCGGTTACGGCTCTGGTTCGGCAGTATTTGCCCGGACTGTGCGCCGGTGCGACATAACCTTGGCGGATGAGCCAATGAATGCAGGGGCCGTGCCGCCCTGGCGGGCAAAATGCGATCGCGGTGAAAATATCCGGCGAAAGGTTGTTCAAAATTCCACCGCTCCCGGTATGATCGCGCGCCCTGATGCACACACCCCTGGTAACTCCCGATGATGAAGCCCAACCTGATCGCCGCCGCCGAGATTGATCGTCTCGATACGTGGGCCAAATACTCTGCACCGATGTGTGGCTCGTGCATGTCCAGCTGCTGCACGCTGCCGGTCGAGGTCAAGATCAAGGATCTGGTGCGCATCGGTGTGGTCGACGAGTTCGAACTGGGCGATCCGCCGAAGAACATCGCCAAGCGTCTGCAAAAGGAAGGTCTGGTCGAGCGCTTCAATCAGAAGTCGGGGATCTTCACCCTGCAGCGCATGAGCAACAACGACTGCTATTACCTCGATCGTAAAAGCCGCCTGTGCACCATTTATGACAAGCGCCCGGACACCTGCCGCAACCACCCGAAAATCGGCCCGCGGCCGGGGTATTGCGCGTACAAACCGAAGGAAGTGGTGCGCGAGCAGAATTTCCGAGCGATTGAGAAGTTTTAACAGCAAACCCTCACCCCAGCCCTCCCCCAGAGGGAGAGGGAGCCGACCGAGGTGTCTGGCGCCATACATCGACCTGAAAAAACCAGTCGATTATGGATTCGGTGAAGCCCGCCAAATCGATTCTGGATTCGGCAGAATTCGCTCAGGTCGATGCATCTCCTGAGCATCCCCCAATCAGTCCCCTCTCCCTCTGGGAGAGGGTTAGGGTGAGAGGCTTTTGATCCCGGACAAACAAAAACGCCCCCGGTCTCGCGACCGGGGGCGTTTTCTATTCCAGGGCTGAATTACGCCTTGGCTTTCTTGGCAGCGCGGGTACGCTCGCTTTCGTCGAGGATCTTCTTGCGAAGACGGATCGACTTAGGCGTGACTTCGCACAGCTCGTCTTCCTGGATGTATTCCAGAGCCTGTTCCAGAGTGAAGCGAACAGGTGGGACCAGAGCGATGGTTTCGTCTTTACCCGAAGCACGCATGTTGTCGAGCTTCTTGCCTTTGGTTGGGTTGACACCCAGGTCGTTGTCGCGGCTGTTCTGACCAACGATCTGACCGTTGTAGATCTCCTGGCCGTGTTCTACGAACAGCTTGCCACGAGCCTGCAGGGTTTCCAGCGAGTAGGTCAGAGCCTTGCCGGTTTCAACCGAAACCAGAACGCCGTTCTGACGGCCGGACATGTGGCCCGACTTCACTGGAGCGTAACGGTCGAAGATCGAGGTCAGGATGCCAGCACCGTTGGTCAGGGTCAGGAACTGGTTACGGAAACCGATCAGACCGCGAGCAGGGATGTTGTATTCCAGACGAACACGGCCTTTGCCATCCGGCACCATGTTGCTCAGGTCGCCTTTACGCAGACCCATTTCTTCCATGACCTTGCCCTGGGATTCTTCAGGGATGTCGATGGTTACGTTTTCGAACGGTTCCTGCTTCACGCCGTCAACTTCACGGATGATCACTTCAGGACGGCCCAGCGCCAGCTCGAAGCCTTCGCGACGCATGGTTTCGATCAGTACCGAGAGGTGCAGCTCACCACGGCCGGATACCTTGAACTTGTCAGCCGAGTCGCCTTCTTCAACGCGCAGCGCAACGTTGTACAGCAGCTCTTTGTCCAGACGATCCTTGATGTTACGGGAGGTCACGAACTTGCCTTCTTTACCGCAGAATGGCGAGTCGTTTACCTGGAAGGTCATGGAAACGGTTGGCTCGTCAACGGTCAGAGGCTTCATCGCCTCGACGTTGTTGATGTCGCACAGGGTGTCGGAGATGAACAGCTCGTCGAAACCGCTGATGCAGACGATGTCGCCGGCTGCTGCTTCTTCAACGTCAACGCGGTGCAGACCGTGGTGCCCCATCAGCTTCAGGATACGACCGTTGCGGCGCTTGCCGTCGGCGCTGATAGCAACAACCGGAGTGTTCGGCTTGACGCGACCACGAGCGATACGGCCAACACCGATAACACCCAGGAAGCTGTTGTAGTCCAGAGCGGAGATCTGCATCTGGAACGGACCGTCACGGTCAACAGCCGGAGGCGGAACGTGGTCGACTACCGCCTGGTACAGCGCGGTCATGTCTTCGCCCATGGCGGTGTGGTCCAGACCGGCGATGCCGTTCAGGGCCGAAGCGTAAACAACCTGGAAGTCCAGTTGTTCTTCGGTAGCGCCCAGGTTGTCGAACAGATCGAAGATCTGGTCCAGAACCCAGTCAGGACGCGCGCCCGGACGGTCAACCTTGTTGATGACCACGATTGGACGCAGGCCGGCTTCGAAAGCCTTCTTGGTCACGAAACGGGTTTGCGGCATAGGGCCGTCCTGGGCGTCGACCAGCAGCAGCACGGAGTCAACCATGGACATTACGCGCTCGACTTCGCCGCCGAAGTCGGCGTGGCCCGGGGTGTCCACGATGTTGATGTGGTAGCCGTTCCAGTTGATGGCGGTGTTTTTCGCCAGAATGGTAATGCCGCGCTCTTTTTCCTGGTCGTTGGAGTCCATCACGCGCTCGTCGTTGAGCTCGTTGCGCTCCAGAGTGCCGGATTGACGCAGGAGTTTGTCTACCAGGGTGGTCTTACCATGGTCAACGTGGGCAATGATGGCGATGTTGCGTAGATTTTCGATCACTTGTGTATCTCGATCAGAGGATTCGGTTTGCTGACAAGTCTTGGCAGCGATTGACAGTAGTGTCCGGCATGGCCGTTACAGCTTGACGGCGGTGTCGGGGGGCCGGTGACGCAGGCCACAGGCAAACAGCCCCGGGCACTTAGCTCGGTCGATAAACGCGCACATTGGCATGCCCCTCACTGAGCAAATGGTGGGCATGCAGGCGACTCATCACGCCTTTGTCGCAATACAGCAGGTACTGGCGAGTAGGGTCCAGTTCCTTGAAACGAGCGTTCACTGCGTAGAACGGCATCGTCTGTACCTCTATGCCGGCGAGTTCCAGCGGGTCATCCTCGGCGGCATCCGGGTGACGGATGTCGATGACGATCTGACCGGCCAGCGCTTCGCTGACTTCTTCGATCTGCAAATCCTGGCCCAATTCGTCGATCACCCGATCGATCGGCACCAGTCTGGCGTTTGCGAGCGCACGCTCGAGCACCGCCATGTCGAATTCCTGCTCTTCGTGCTCGACCCGGCCACGCTTGGCGGCGGTCTTCGGGTTGACCGAGATGACGCCGCAGTATTCCGGCATGTGCCGGGCGAAATCACCGGTACCGATCTGGTCGGCCGTGTCGATGATGTCCTGCTTGTGGGCGACGATCAGCGGTCGCAGCACCAGCTTGTCGGTGACGCAATCGATGACCGACAGGTTCGGCAGCGTCTGGCTCGACACCTGGGAAATCGCTTCACCGGTGACCAGCGCATCGATGTGCAGGCGTTCGGCAATGTTCGACGCCGCGCGCAACATCATACGCTTCAATACGACGCCCATATGACTGTCGTCGACCTTGCCGAGAATTTCGCCCAGGACTTCTTCGAACGGAACACTGACAAATAGCACGCGTTGCGAGCTGCCGTACTTCTTCCAGATGAAATGCGCGACTTCCATTACGCCCAATTCGTGGGCACGACCGCCCAGGTTGAAGAAGCAGAAGTGCGTCATCAGACCCCGACGAAGGATCTGGTACGCGGCAACCGTCGAGTCAAAACCGCCGGACATCAATACCAGCGTCTGCTCCAGCGCACCGAGCGGGTAGCCGCCGATACCATTGTGCTGGCTGTGGATCACGAACAACCGTTTGTCGCGAACTTCGATGCGGACTTCGATTTCCGGCTGTTTCAGGTCGATTCCGGCAGCGCCGCACTCACGGCGCAGCTTGCTGCCGACGTATTTTTCGACGTCCATCGAGCTGAACGCATGCTTGCCCGCACGCTTGCAGCGCACCGAAAAAATTTTCCCGGCCAGCGCATCGCCGTAGTGCTGCTTGCACTTCTCGGTGATGTCGTCGAAGTCACCCAGCGGGTACTCGTCGATCTGCAGAAAGTGCGCGATGCCCGGCATGCAGGTCAGGCGTTCGCCCATCTCTTTCAGGGCCTTGGGGTCGGTGACGCGGGTTTCCAGCTCGAGATTGTCCCACACACCGTTCACCACCACGGCCGGGTCCAGGTCGCGGAGCACGGTGCGGATGTTCTTGGCCAGCTGGCGGATGAATTTCGTCCGGACAGGTCGGCTTTTGATGGTGATCTCGGGGAAGACTTTTACGATTAGTTTCATGAAAACAGCGCGCGCAGGGCCAGCCGAAAAAGGGGGGCGCGGATTATAGCGGAAATTGCTCAAGGTTTAACCAGTTAATGTGCAGAAGGTTTTGCGCGCACCAAAACGGGTCATTTTTCGATTTGAGCGCTACATTAAAGGGCGAGATTTTCGCCTTTAAGGCGCTTTCGACCTTTAGAAGCGTGAATTTGGGGCAAAAAACCCATGCTGGGGCACTGGCATGCAATTTGCTCCCTTGTGAGGCAGGTTGCCTTGGCAGAGTATTCGCGCCGGCATCACCACTATTAAGGGCATCCACTACCCGCCCTAATTCACCCGGAGGACACTATGTCGAAGTCGGTTCAACTCATCAAAGATCATGACGTCAAGTGGATTGATCTGCGCTTCACGGACACCAAAGGCACTCAGCACCACGTGACCATGCCGGCTCGCGATGCGCTGGATGACGACTTCTTTGAAGTCGGCAAGATGTTCGACGGTTCCTCCATCTCCGGCTGGAAAGGCATCGAAGCCTCCGACATGATCCTGATGCCGGTCGACGAAACGGCCGTACTCGATCCGTTCACCGAAGACCCAACCCTGATTCTGGTGTGCGACATCATCGAACCTTCGAGCATGCAGGGCTACGATCGCGACCCACGTGCGATCGCCAAGCGCGCCGAAGAGCACCTGAAAGCCACCGGTATCGGTGACACCGTATTCGCCGGTCCAGAGCCAGAATTCTTCATCTTCGACTCGGTGAAATTCAAGTCGGACATCTCCGGCTCGATGTTCAAGATCTACTCCGAGCAAGGTTCGTGGATGTCCGACCAGGACATCGAAGGCGGCAACAAGGGTCACCGTCCAGGCGTGAAAGGCGGCTACTTCCCGGTTCCACCGTTCGACCACGACCACGAAATCCGTACCGCCATGTGCAACGCACTGGAAGAAATGGGTCAGTCGGTTGAAGTTCACCACCACGAAGTGGCAACTGCCGGCCAGAACGAAATCGGCGTCAAGTTCAACACCCTGGTGAAGAAGGCCGACGAAGTTCAAACCCTGAAATACGTTGTACACAACGTGGCCGACGCTTACGGCCGCACCGCGACCTTCATGCCGAAGCCACTGTACGGCGACAACGGTTCGGGCATGCACGTGCACATGTCGATCTGGAAAGACGGCAAGAACACCTTCGCAGGCGAAGGCTATGCCGGCCTGTCCGACACCGCTCTGTACTTCATCGGCGGGATCATCAAGCACGGTAAGGCCCTGAACGGCTTCACCAACCCAGCGACCAACTCCTACAAGCGTCTGGTACCAGGCTTCGAAGCGCCGGTAATGCTGGCCTACTCGGCGCGCAACCGCTCCGCTTCGATCCGCATTCCTTACGTGTCGAGCCCGAAAGCCCGCCGTATCGAAGCGCGCTTCCCGGATCCGGCCGCCAACCCGTACCTGGCTTTCGCAGCCCTGCTGATGGCCGGTCTGGACGGTATCCAGAACAAGATCCACCCAGGCGATGCCGCCGACAAGAACCTGTACGACCTGCCGCCTGAAGAGGCGAAAGAGATTCCACAGGTTTGCGGCAGCCTGAAAGAAGCCCTGGAAGAGCTGGACAAGGGCCGCGCGTTCCTGACCAAGGGCGGCGTGTTCTCCGACGACTTCATCGACGCCTACATCGCGCTGAAATCGGAAGAAGAAATCAAGGTTCGCACCTTCGTACACCCACTGGAATATGAGCTGTACTACAGCTGCTGATCCGGTAGCGCTGCGCAAAGCGGCGTGACAAAAGAGGCCTCCTTCGGGAGGCCTTTTTTCATTGCAGATCAAAAGGCCCCTCACCCTAACCCTCTCCCAGAGGGAGAAGGAACTGATCTTCATGCTCTTCAAAACCTGAGTTCACAGGGGAATTTCAGGTCGCTGTAACTCATGCAAACAACAAGGTCGGTTCCCTCTCCCTCTGGGAGAGGGTTAGGGTGAGGGCACTTTGGGAACTTGCACCGGGCTGGGCCAACCGCCTCACCTGTCCTATGCTGCTACCCACAGTTTCCAACCCCGGTCGATTTCATGGGTCGCACGTTTCTCTACATTCTGCTGCTGATCGCCCTGCCCGCCGCTGCGCAGATCTACAAGTACACCGACGCCAACGGCAACACCGCATACAGCAACCAGCCGCCGGACGGCGTGCAGGCGCAACCGGTCGACTTGCCGCCCCTCAATCGGGTCGAACCGCAAGCACCGAGCGCTCCGCAAGCACCCAGTCCCGATGAGCGCCAGCCTCCGCGCAACACCTACGAAATACTCGAGCTCGCCGACCTGCCTACTGACGAGGCCCTGCGTGCCAACAATGGCACCTTCACGGTCAACGTATTGATCAAACCGCGCCTGCAACCGCCGCATCAACTAAAACTGGTGCTGGACGATCAACCCTATGGCCAGCCGAGCAACGTGCCGGTTCTGCAACTGGTCAACATCGATCGCGGCGAACATCGCCTGGCCGTGCAAGTGATCGACGGCCAAAGCGTCGTTCAACAGAGCCCGCCAGCCGTCTTCACCGTGCAACGCGTGCACACGCCATGATCCGCGCAGGACTGATACTCATCCTGGTGCTGATGGCGCTGCCCGCCTCGGCCGAGGTCTTTACCTATGTCGATGCACAGGGCAACCGCGTCTACACCGACCAGCCCCGGGCGAATGCCAAGCGTGTACCCATCGCAACCAGCAATCGCATGGCCGTCCCTGCCAGCACCGCCGCGCCGATCACCACGGCGAAAAAATCCGCCGAACCACCGCCCTTTCATTACGACATGCTGCGCATTCTGATCCCGGAGCCCGACGCTACTCTGCGCAGCAGCGCCGGCGAGCTGATCGTCAGCGTCACCAGCGAGCCCGGCCTGCAAAGCGGCCATCGTTATCGCCTGCTGCTCGATGGCAAGGCCACGGGCGAGCCCGGCGTCAGTCCGGTATTTGCCCTGAGTAATATCGATCGCGGCAGCCACAGGCTTTCAATCGAGATTCTCGACGCCGCCGGGCGTACCGTGGAGCGCACCGCCAATCAGCCGTTTCACATGCTGCGCATTTCCCTGGCGCAGAAACGCCAGATCAAACCCTGCGTGGCCGACGACTACGGCGCCCGCCCGGAATGCCCGCTCAAGGACAAACCTGAAGAACCAAAAAATCCGTTTTTGCGCTTCTTTTAACGCCCATCCGCAATGCGCACTCTATTGGTGCACTAAACTGCATCCTGCCCACCACTCAACCCATTTTGGTTCGAAACTTCCCGTTTGAGCTGGCTTCGTGCCATACAAACGCGCGTCAAACGCCTGTTTCAGGGCTTAAACGCTTCTTTTCGGAGCCTTGGTTTGGTTTTTGCATTTTCCTGTTATCAGCGCTTTGTTCTCGCGCACGCCTTGCTCCAAAAGGGGTCCAGATGACCATAAGCGACGCTATCCACCGTTTGCTGCTCGACAACCTGACCACGGCGACCATCCTGCTCGACGCCGAACTGCGCCTGGAGTACATGAACCCGGCGGCGGAGATGCTGCTGGCCGTCAGCGGTCAACGCAGTCACGGCCAGTTCATCAGCGAGCTGTTCACCGAATCCCCCGAGGCGCTCAACTCCCTGCGCCAGGCGGTTGAGCAGGCGCACCCGTTCACCAAGCGTGAAGCGATGCTCACCGCCCTCACCGGCCAGACTTTGACCGTGGATTACGCGGTGACGCCGATCCTCAGCAACGGCGCGACTCTGCTTTTGCTTGAAGTGCACCCGCGTGATCGCCTGTTGCGCATCACCAAGGAAGAGGCGCAGCTGTCCAAGCAGGAAACCAGCAAGATGCTGGTGCGCGGCCTCGCCCACGAGATCAAGAATCCCCTCGGCGGCATCCGCGGTGCCGCGCAGTTGCTGGCCCGCGAGCTGCCGGAAGAAAGCCTGCGCGACTACACCAACGTGATCATTGAAGAGGCCGACCGCCTGCGCAATCTGGTCGACCGCATGCTCGGCTCGAACAAACTGCCCTCGCTGGCGATGTGCAACGTTCATGAAGTCCTCGAACGCGTCTGCCAATTGGTCGAAGCCGAGAGCCAGGGCTGCATCACTCTGGTGCGCGACTACGATCCGAGCATTCCCGACGTGTTGATTGACCGCGAACAAATGATCCAGGCGGTATTGAACATCGTGCGCAACGCGATGCAGGCGATCAGCAGCCAGAACGAACTGCGCCTTGGCCGCATCAGCCTGCGCACCCGCGCCATGCGCCAGTTCACCATCGGCCATATCCGCCATCGTCTGGTGACCAAGATCGAGATCATCGACAACGGTCCGGGCATCCCGGCGGAACTGCAGGAAACCATTTTCTTTCCGATGGTCAGCGGTCGCCCGGACGGTACCGGGCTGGGCCTGGCCATTACCCAGAACATCATCAGTCAGCACCAGGGCCTGATCGAGTGTGAGAGCCATCCAGGCCACACCACGTTCTCGATCTTCCTGCCACTGGAACAAGGAGCCACATCGACATGAGCCGTAGTGAAACCGTGTGGATCGTCGATGACGACCGTTCTATCCGTTGGGTCCTGGAAAAGGCCTTGCAGCAGGAAGGCATGACCACCCAGAGCTTCGACAGCGCCGATGGCGTGATGAGTCGTCTGGCCCGGCAGCAGCCGGACGTGATCATTTCCGATATCCGCATGCCGGGTGCCAGCGGCCTGGATCTGCTGGCGCGGATTCGCGAACAGCACCCACGGCTGCCGGTCATCATCATGACCGCTCATTCCGATCTGGACAGCGCTGTCGCCTCCTATCAGGGCGGCGCTTTCGAGTACTTGCCCAAGCCGTTCGACGTCGATGAAGCGGTGTCGCTGGTCAAGCGTGCCAATCAACATGCGCAGGAGCAGCAAGGCCTGGAAGTTGTGCCGGCGCTGACCCGCACTCCGGAAATCATCGGCGAAGCGCCGGCGATGCAGGAAGTGTTTCGCGCCATCGGTCGCTTGAGCCACTCCAACATCACCGTGCTGATCAACGGCGAATCCGGTACCGGTAAAGAACTGGTTGCCCACGCCCTGCACCGCCACAGCCCGCGCGCGGCTTCTCCGTTCATCGCGTTGAACATGGCGGCGATTCCGAAGGATCTGATGGAATCGGAGCTGTTCGGTCACGAGAAAGGCGCATTCACCGGCGCCGCAAACCTGCGGCGCGGTCGCTTCGAGCAGGCCGACGGCGGCACGCTGTTCCTTGATGAAATCGGTGACATGCCGGCGGATACCCAGACCCGCCTGTTGCGTGTCCTGGCCGATGGCGAGTTCTACCGCGTCGGCGGCCATGTGCCGGTCAAAGTGGATGTGCGCATCATCGCCGCCACCCACCAGAATCTGGAAACCCTGGTTCACGCCGGCAAATTCCGTGAGGACTTGTTCCACCGCCTCAACGTGATCCGTATCCACATCCCGCGCCTGTCGGATCGTCGTGAAGACATCCCGACGCTGGCCCGGCACTTCCTCAGCCGTGCCGCGCAGGAATTGGCAGTCGAGCCGAAGCTGCTGAAAAGCGAGACCGAGGAATACCTGAAGAACCTGCCGTGGCCGGGCAACGTGCGTCAACTGGAGAACACCTGCCGCTGGATTACCGTAATGGCCTCCGGCCGTGAAGTGCACATCAGCGACTTGCCGCCAGAACTGCTTAACCTGCCGCAGGACTCGGCGCCCGTGACTAACTGGGAACAGGCCCTGCGCCAGTGGGCCGATCAGGCCTTGGCCCGTGGCCAGTCGAGCCTGCTCGACAGCGCGGTGCCGGCGTTTGAGCGGATCATGATCGAGACGGCGCTCAAGCACACCGCCGGGCGCCGGCGTGATGCGGCGGTTTTGCTGGGCTGGGGACGTAATACCTTGACGCGCAAGATCAAGGAACTGGGGATGAAGGTTGATGGTGGGGATGATGATGAGGGGGATGAGGGTTAAAACCTTGTTCGCTTGAGGGTAGTTGTGTACCCAGGATCCACCCCCCTCTCCCCCATAGGAGGGGGAAAGGGAGCCGATTTGTATGATTTTCAAAACCTGAGTTCGGCGGGGTATTGCAGGTCGGCGTAATTTGACCGGGCAACTTGGTCAGTCCCCTCTCCCACTGGGAGAGGGTTAGGGTGAGGGGCCTCCGTGCACCGCATCAATGCACAATGACCCGTGATCGCGCACAGCCGCATCGCCACACGCCTTCCTTGAAACACCGAAAAGACCACTCTCCAGAACACGAAAGCCCCGAACTCCGAGGCTTTCGTGTTTCTGATCAACTTTTTTGTTTCAGCAAATGAAAACCTGGCACGCCCCCTGCAATACCTCTGACAGGTGATTCGTTTCACCACCCGTTTCGGGGACCTTGGTACAGGCAGGCCGGGGATTCCCCTCTTTACACCGGGCTCACGGCACAAAGCGGCGAGCCCACCCTTTTGGGATCCTTGGTACAGGCAGGCCGGGGGTTCCCTCTTTACACCGGACCGCCGCCAACAGCGAAGTCCATCCTTTTGGGAACCCTGATACAGGCAGGTCAGGGATTCCCGCTTTTACACCGCCAGCCGAGGTGTTCAGCCCGGCGCTAATCAAGCTTCGGACGTTTGGGCAAATGATGCAGAGGCGGATTTTGCCGCCCCGAGTCATATTCCCGGATCTCGGCTTCCAGCCTGTCCAGCATTTTTCCTGGGCTGGTTTCATGGAGCAAAATGTCGTCGAGCCGTGCCTGCTCGCCAGCGCCGCGCCCACGGTAGATTTTCAGGAACCACCAGACGCGCCGTTGCGTTAGCGGATGCTCGACATGAAATTCGGGTGTACGACTCAATCTCCGGATCGCGTCCAGCAGGCCGGGCCGAGAACCGAAGGTGTCCCAGAGCTCCAATTTTTCAGTTAATTCTTTCCCCGGCGGCACATTGCGCAGCCAAAGGTTTGCCGAGCGATCATTACTTTCAACTCCCAGCCAGATATCGGTGCCTGTTTTGATACGTGCATGTATCAGTCGGCGGAGCGAAGCCGGATCCGTAATTGGATTGCCGATGAGATTGAAGCCGGCTCTGAGTTCAACGGATTCAGGAATCGACGTAATGCGGTTGTTCGCCAGGTTCAACACTTTCGCGGGAATCTCGCTGGTGATGCCCTCCGGGAAACTGTCCAACCTTGCATTGGAAAGATCCAGCTCCTGTAGTGCAGTCATTCCTTTGAGTGATGGCGCGACCGAGAGCGCATTGTCACCAAGTCTCAATACTTCCAGTCTTGACCGCGCGTTATCTGCACCAAGCCCGCCAGGGAGACGGTTTATTCCGGTTCCTGTCAGATCCAGCACACGCAATTCGGTCATCCGGGTAATGTCAGGCGCCACCAGCAAAGAATTATTCTTATGCAGGTCAAGCACCTGTAAGCGCGAAGGACTGGGCAACCCGGCCACCACGCCAGCAAGATCTGCCATGCCATATGTGTTCCCAAGCCTCAACACTTGCAATTGCGTCATGCCGCTCACCGAAAACCGTGCGGGAAAGTTGCAATCCTGCAGGCTCAGCACTCGTAAACGGGACAGGCCGTTCAATAGCGTCGCAAAGCGCGAATTTATCTCGAGTCGTGATTGAAGTATCTGAAACTGAGAACGCCCAGCAGCGTTGTCCCAGGCATGTAGCCCGGTGGCGAATTGCTCGCTCGTTACCGTCAGGCTTTCAATGTTGGGAAACTGCGCAAAAAACACCTCAGGATTCAGCCGCGCATTTCCTCTTAAAGAAAGCTCGACGACTGCTTTGAATTTCAATGAATGCAGCCTCTCGACCGGCCATAGCATGAGATTCATATCCAGCTTGTACCCCGACAGCTGCCCATCACGATAGACCCGCAGATCAGGCTCACCTTGCCACTTGTACAACTGGCGTAACGTGCTCCACATGTCAATCGCCGCCTGTTTTTCACTACCCCAGGCCTCGCGGGACTGAAAGTGCGGGAACCAGACGTTTTCGCTGCCCAGTTGCGCAAGCCCAAGCTGAATCCGCTTGAGCTCAAGTTCCGCTACATCCTTGTCATCGAATCGGGCGATAAAATCATCCGCGTGTTGATCGCTCATGTCCGGAAGATAACTTCGGACCTGCGCTCGGGTGGCTGGCTCAACGACCGTACGCGGGTACCAAAAACCGCTAGTGGCATCACGCAGCATTACCGGACCTGGAAGCAAATCGCTTGGCCGCCGGGCTCGATGCAGTCCCGTCTCCGGATCCACGGCGACAAGCACAAATTCGCCATCGGCCACTTCAGCGTAGGTGCGCTTCTTGAATACCGTTAAACCTTCACTGTTGACTTCTGGAAGAATTGCCCGGGCATTGATTACGTAATCGTCCAGCGCCGGTCCAGGCGCAAGCAAACGCGTTTCAACAGGGGCCGCGTGAATAATGACCGCCGGAGTCGTGCCAGCGGCATCTGCGTCAACAGCGCTGGACGAACCCGGGCGCGGCCGCAGGTCATCGAAGGAGAATCCTGAACCAAAATCTCTACGGCCCGATGGCCCGGGGAGCGGTGTGCCCACCTCGGCCGGCCGGGTCGGGCTGGTCGATGCATCCACTTTCACGGGGGTGCTGCCACCGGTAGGTGGTTTTACTGGCATGTTGTTCATCCTTGAAAAGGTCACCCCTGGCAGTCGAGCAAGGGGCGAAGGCTTTCGGCATCCTGCCGGTTTGAAGAGGATCGCACGATAGCGTGTGCAAGCATTTCAAGGAGAGTGGAAAACCAGACAGGCGCAGTGGGAAACGACGACAGGAAGCGTAGGGGTCTCGAGGAGGACGGCAGGATTTCAATCAGTTCGTTTGTAAACGAATCTCCAGCCGCCAGCGATCATCGACCTCACTGCCGAGCCAATTGCCCTGCAGCGGCCGCGCTGCCAGCACCGTCAACAATAACCCACCGGCACTTTTACGAACGCGCCAGTTGACGTCCTTGCCATTGAGCTTGAGCTGGCCTTTCTGCGCCGGACCTTCGGCCTGAAACAACAACGCCACCGTGCCATCGATCATCTCACCGTGCAGCTTCGGCTCGTTGTTGAACCAAACCACCAAACCGCTATCGGTCACTTCTACCTGCTGCAACACGCTCGGATCCGGCGTCGTCAGGCGGCCGATCATCAAACCGATCATCAACCCGACAATCGCCAGCGAACCGATGACTCGCGGGAATAGTTTCGAACGGTTGTCCACAGGCGGCGTAGAATGCCGCTCATCTTTACCTTCGGAGCCGTGCATGTTTCACGTCATCCTTTTTCAACCAGAAATTCCGCCGAATACCGGCAACGTTATCAGGCTGTGCGCCAACAGCGGCTGCCACCTGCATTTGATCGAACCGCTGGGCTTCGAGATGGACGACAAGCGCTTGCGCCGCGCCGGTCTCGACTACCACGAATATGCCACGCTGCAACGTCATGCAGACCTGGCCAGTTGCCTGGAAAGCCTGGGCAACCCGCGATTGTTCGCGTTTACCACCAAGGGTTCGCGGCCTTTCCATGATGCCGCATTCGTGCCCGGCGATGCGTTTCTGTTCGGCCCGGAAAGTCGTGGGCTGCCGGCGGATGTGCTCGACGCCCTGCCTGCCGACCAGCGCCTGCGCCTGCCGATGCGCGAAGGCTGCCGCAGCCTGAACCTGTCCAACACCGTGGCGGTCGCCGTGTACGAAGCGTGGCGCCAGAACGACTTCAAATAACGCCGCAAAACAAATGTGGGAGCGAGCCTGCTCGCGATTACGGCGTGTCAGGCAACATTGATGTGTCTGACAGACCGCTTTCGCGAGCAGGCTCGCTCCCACATGGGGTGTTGCTGAACCGTCTTACTGAACGGTCGGCGTCTCGCCGCTTTCCTGCATGCGCTGCAGCTCTTGGGCGTACAGAGCATCGAAGTTGACCGGGGCCAGCATCAGCGCCGGGAACGAACCACGGGTGACCAGGCTGTCCAGGGTTTCGCGGGCGTACGGGAACAGGATGTTCGGGCAGAACGCACCGAGGGTGTGGCTCATCGAAGCCGCGTCGAGGTTCTTGATCAGGAAGATACCGGCCTGCTGCACTTCAGCAATGAACGCGACTTCTTCACCGTTCTTCACGGTCACCGACAGGGTCAGCACCACTTCGTAGAAGTCGCCTTCCAGTGCTTTCTGACGCGTGTTCAGGTCCAGACCGACCGCCGGATCCCACTGCTGGCGAAAGATTGCCGGGCTTTTCGGGGCTTCGAAGGACAGGTCGCGTACGTAGATGCGCTGCAAGGAGAATTGCGGTGCGGTTTCTTCTTCGCTGGCTGCAGTGTTCTGTTGGTCAGTCATCTCAGATCCTTATCGATCTTGGGTCTTTTAGGGAGTGCTGTACGTGGGTGCAGCCGTTCAGGCCTTGAGCAGCGCGTCGAGTTTGCCGGCGCGCTCCAAAGCATACAAATCATCACAACCGCCGATGTGCTTTGCGCCGATCCAGATCTGCGGCACGGACGTGCGCCCGGCTTTCTGGGTCATTTCGGCACGCAGCTGCGGCTTGCCATCGACCTTGATCTCTTCGAAGGCCACACCTTTGCTGGCGAGCAGATGCTTGGCGCGCGAGCAGTAAGGGCAGTAGTCGCTGGAGTAGACGATGACTTTGTTCATGTCATTTCACCAGCGGCAGGTTGTCGCCCTTCCAGCTGGAAATCCCGCCGGACAGTTTGGCGGCGGTGAAGCCGGATTTCATCAGCTCGCGGGCGTGGGTGCCGGCGGTCTGACCGAGGGCATCGACCAGAATGATGGTCTTGGCCTTGTGCTTTTCCAGCTCGCCGACGCGGGCCGCCAGTTTGTCCTGAGGGATGTTCACCGCGCCAACGATGTGGCCGGCGGCATAATCCTTGGCCGGACGGATGTCCACCACCACGCCTGCATCTTTATTGACCAGTGCGGTCAGCTCGCCGGTGCTCAGGCTTTTACCGCCGCCCTGCATCGTGTGTGCCAGCAACAGAGCCAGCAGTACGACGAAGATACCGACAAGAATGTAGTGGTTAGTGGCAAATTCAATCAGGTGAGCAACCATCGAAGGAGGTTCCAGGGCGTTAAAATGTCGGCCAGTATACACAGCCACTATGGTCGGCCAAACCCCGTCCGGCGGTGACGCGGTCGGAACTTCGCTTTAAACTCCAACTCCGTTTTCCATCGCCCTCTTCTTTATCAGCCACGAGTGGATTCCATGACGACTACGCCCAAACCTTTGGTCCTGATGATTCTCGACGGCTTCGGTCACAGCGACAGCCCCGAATCCAATGCCGTGTTCGCGGCGAAGAAACCTGTGCTGGATCGTCTTTGGGCTACGGTGCCGAACGGCTTGATCTCGGGCAGCGGCATGGACGTCGGTCTGCCGGACGGGCAGATGGGCAACTCCGAAGTCGGCCACATGAACCTCGGCGCCGGGCGCGTGGTGTATCAGGACTTCACCCGTGTGACCAAAGCGATCCGCGACGGCGAGTTCTTCGAGAACCCGACTATCTGCGCCGCTGTGGATAAAGCCGTGGCCACCGGTAAAGCCGTGCACTTCATGGGCCTGCTGTCCGATGGCGGCGTGCACAGCCACCAGGACCATCTGATCGCCATGGCCGAACTGGCCTTCAAGCGCGGCGCGGAAAAAATCTACCTGCATGCCTTCCTTGATGGTCGTGACACGCCGCCAAAAAGCGCTGCTTCGTCGATCGAACTGCTCGACGCGACTTTCCAGGCACTCGGCAAGGGCCGTATCGCCAGCATCATCGGCCGCTACTTCGCCATGGACCGTGACAACCGCTGGGACCGTGTCGCTCAGGCCTACAACCTGATCGTCGACGGCAACGGCGAATTCAACGCCGCCACCGCTCAGGAAGGCCTCGAAGCCGCCTATGCCCGTGGCGAAAGCGACGAATTCGTCAAAGCCACTTCCATCGGCGAGCCGGTGAAGGTCGAAGACGGCGATGCCGTGGTGTTCATGAACTTCCGTGCCGACCGCGCCCGCGAGCTGACCCGGGTGTTCGTCGAAGACGATTTCAAGGAATTCGAGCGCGCCCGTCAGCCGAAGCTGGCCGGTTTCGTCATGCTGACCCAGTACGCTGCCAGCATTCCGGCACCATCGGCCTTCGCCGCCGGCAGCCTGGAAAACGTTCTCGGCGATTACCTGGCGAAAAACGGCAAGACCCAACTGCGCATCGCCGAAACCGAGAAATACGCCCACGTGACCTTCTTCTTCTCCGGCGGTCGCGAAGAACCGTTCCCGGGCGAAGAGCGCATCCTGATCCCGTCGCCGAAAGTCGCTACTTACGATTTGCAGCCGGAAATGAGCGCGCCTGAAGTCACCGACCGCATCGTCGACGCTATCGAAAATCAGCGTTACGACGTGATTATCGTCAACTACGCCAACGGCGACATGGTCGGCCACAGCGGTGTGTTCGACGCCGCGGTGAAAGCGGTAGAGTGCCTGGACACCTGCGTCGGTCGCATCGTTGAAGCGCTGGAAAAAGTCGGCGGCGAAGCCTTGATCACTGCCGACCACGGCAACGTCGAAAAAATGGCCGATGAAGAAACCCACCAAGCGCACACCGCGCATACCACCGAGCCGGTGCCGTTCATTTATGTCGGCAAACGCAACCTGAAGGTGCGCGAAGGCGGCGTGCTGGCGGACGTGGCACCGACCATGCTGATGTTGCTGGGTCTGGAAAAACCGGCGGAGATGACCGGGACTTCGATCCTCGTCTGACCAGAATCCAGAAAACACCGCAAAACCCTGTAGGAGTGAGCCTGCTCGCGATAGCCATCTGACAGTCAACTCCTCTATTGAATGTGAGTACGTCATCGCGAGCAGGCTCACTCCTGCACAGGTTTGCGGTGTTTTTCTGTCCAGTTATCACACAGCCCCAATTGGGCGTTTTTTTTGCAGCCTCGGGCGGGCATACTAGGCCGTCCCTTACCCTGGTGCCGCCCGCCCCTATGCTTCGCGTCCTGATCGCCCTTGCTCTGACCTGTCTGCTCCAGCCGGCCTTCGCCGACGAGCGCGCGCAAACCCAACAGCAGTTGGACGCCACGCGTCAGGATATTGCCGAGTTGAAGAAGCTCCTGGGCAAGCTGCAGGAAGAAAAGTCCGGCGTGCAGAAGGAGCTCAAGGGCACTGAAACCGAGATGGGCAAGCTGCAGAAACAGGTCGATGCGCTGCAGAAAGAACTGCAGAAAAGCGAATCCGAGCTGCAGCGGCTCGATGCAGAGAAAAAAAAACTCCAGAGCGCGCGCACTGAACAGCAGCGACTGATCGCCATTCAGGCCCGAGCGGCCTATCAGAACGGTCGCCAGGAATACCTCAAGCTGCTGCTCAACCAGCAGAATCCCGAGAAATTCGCCCGCACCCTCACCTATTACGACTACCTGAGCCAGGCACGCCTGGAGCAGTTGAAGAACTTCAACGAAACCCTGCGCCAACTGGCCAATGTCGAAAAAAACATCGGTCTGCAGCAGGCGCAGTTGCTGGTACAGAAAAGCGACCTCGACACCCAGCGCGAAGCACTCGAGAAAGTCCGCAAGGAGCGTCAGCAGGTTCTCGCCAGACTCAATGACGACGTCAAGGCCCGCGACCAGAAACTGGCCGCCCGCGAGCAGGATCAGGCAGACCTGTCTAAAGTCCTTAAAACCATTGAGGAAACCCTGGCCCGTCAGGCTCGTGAGGCAGAAGAAGCGCGGCAGAAAGCGCTGATCGCCCAGCAGGAAGCGGAAAAAAAGCGTTTGCGTGAGGCGCAGGCTGAAAACAGCGACGCCCCACGAAAACCCGTCAGATCAAGCCCCGGCGCGCTGGTATCGAGCAGCGGCGAAACGTTTGGCGGGCCTTTTGCTGCAACCCGGGGAAAACTTCCGTGGCCGGTTGATGGTCGATTACTCGCACGCTTCGGTGAAAGCCGCGGCGACGATGCCCGCACCAAGTGGGATGGCGTGATGATCAGCGCCTCCGCTGGTAGCCAGGTGCATGCCGTACATGGTGGGCGCGTGGTGTTTGCCGACTGGCTGCGCGGTGCCGGGTTGCTGGTGATCCTCGATCACGGCAACGGTTTTCTGAGTCTTTACGGTCACAACCAGACGCTGCTCAAGTCGGCGGGTGATGTGGTCAAGGCTGGCGAGTCGATTTCCACTGTCGGTAACAGTGGCGGTCAGGACACGCCAGCGCTGTATTTCGCAATTCGTCAGCAGGGTCACCCGAGTGATCCGGCGCAATGGTGTCGTGCGCAAGGATAAGCACGTTACCTAATTCAGGAGTTCGTTCGACATGCTGCATTTGTCCCGCCTTACCTCGCTGGCCCTGACGATCGCCCTGGTGATCGGCGCGCCTCTGGCGTTCGCCGCGCAACCGGCCCCGACCGTCGCTCCGGCAGGCACTGCCGCGACCGCCAAGGCGCCGTTGCCGCTGGAAGAGTTGCGCACCTTCGCCGAGGTCATGGACCGGATCAAAGCCGCGTACGTCGAACCTGTGGACGACAAGACCCTGTTGGAAAACGCGATCAAGGGCATGCTCAGCAACCTCGATCCGCACTCGGCCTACCTTGGCCCGGAAGACTTCACCGAACTGCAGGAAAGCACCAGCGGTGAGTTCGGCGGCCTGGGCATCGAAGTCGGTGCTGAAGACGGCTTCATCAAGGTCGTCTCGCCAATCGATGACACCCCGGCATCCAAGGCCGGCATTCAGGCCGGTGACTTCATCGTCAAGATCAACGGCCAGCCAACCCGCGGCCAGACCATGACCGAAGCCGTCGACAAGATGCGCGGCAAGATCGGCCAGAAAATCACCCTGACTCTGGTTCGCGACGGCGGCACGCCATTCGACGTGACCCTGGCGCGTGCGGTGATTCAGGTGAAGAGCGTCAAGGCGCAGCTGCTGGAATCGGGCTACGGCTACATCCGCATTACCCAGTTCCAGGTCAAGACCGGCGAAGAAGTCTCCAAGGCGCTGGCCAAGCTGCGCAAGGACAACGGCAAGAAGCTCAACGGCATCATTCTCGACCTGCGCAACAACCCGGGCGGCGTGTTGCAATCGGCGGTTGAAGTGGTTGACCATTTCATCACCAAGGGCCTGATCGTCTACACCAAGGGGCGCATCGCCAATTCCGAGCTGCGCTTCTCCGCCACCGGCAAGGATGAAAGCGAAGCGGTACCGATGGTGGTGCTGATCAACGGTGGCAGCGCCTCGGCTTCGGAAATCGTCGCCGGCGCCCTGCAAGACCAGAAACGCGCCGTGGTCATGGGCACCACCAGCTTCGGCAAGGGCTCGGTGCAAACCGTTCTGCCGCTGAACAATGATCGCGCGCTGAAGATCACCACCGCGCTGTACTTCACGCCCAATGGCCGCTCGATTCAGGCCCAGGGCATCGTCCCGGACATTGAAGTGCGCCGCGCGAAGATCACCAACGAAGCCGACAGCGAGTACTTCAAGGAAGCGGACCTGCAAGGTCACCTGGGCAACGGCAACGGCGGCGCCGACAAGCCGAGTGGTTCGGCTGGCAAGGCCAAAGCGATGCCGCAGGATGACGATTACCAACTGGCCCAGGCCCTGAGCCTGCTCAAAGGCCTGAGCATCACCTCCGGCCGCTGAGGATGTTGCTGCGTTCACTCTGCATTCTGTTGTGCTGTCTGGCGGGTTTTGCGCAAGCAGAGCCCGCCAGTTCCTCGCCGCACAAAGCCTACCTGGCGCTGATCATCGACGACCTGGGGCAGAACCTGCCTCGGGATCGTCGCGTGCTCGCCCTGCCCGGTCCGGTCACAGCGGCGATCATGCCCGATACCCCGCACGCCACCGAGTTTGCGCGCGAAGCCCATCGCGCCGGGAAGATCGTCATTCTGCACATGCCGATGGACCCGGCCACCGGCCCCTACGCCTGGCACCCCGAACTGCCCATCGAAGAACTGCAGAAACGTCTGAATGCCGCGTTCGAAAAAGTCCCGTTCACCGCCGGCATCAATAACCACATGGGCAGCCGCATGACCGCGCAACCGGTGGCGATGGCGTGGTTGATGGGTGAGTTGCAGCGTCGTCACAAATTCTTCGTTGACAGCCGCACCAGTGCGCAGACCGTGGCGGCGCAGCAGGCGCAGAAGATCGATCTGGCCAGCGTTTCCCGAGATGTGTTTCTCGATGACGAGCGCACCGAAGCGGCAATTGCCACCCAGCTACAGACCGCGATCGCCTTGGCGCACAAACAGGGTTCGGCGGTGATGATCGGCCATCCGTACCCGCAGACCCTGGCAGTACTGGAGCGCGAGTTGCCCAAGCTCAAAGCGCAGGGCATCGACTGGATCGATATCCGGCAGATGATCAGCGTACGCAGCAACCGCGCCATGGCCGGCCATGGCAAGGACGGGGTCTACCGGTAAAACCCTGTGACGCTGGCACATACATAGTTACCACCCGATAACCGTCCCCGTCTCCGATAGTGCGACCTGCAACAGGTCGCGACGCCCTTGCGTCGCCTTACAACTATCAGGAATTGCAATGCCTACTCATGAGACTGCCGCTTTGCCAACCGCGCAAATGCAACCCATCCGAAACGACAACTTGCTGATCAGCTTCACGACGGAGTTTCTGCGCATCTGGGACACCGTTGGCTCCCGAGTGAAACCGGCGGCCTTCTGGCGGCCCACGCCACCAGCCGATGTGCTGCCGGGTTATTTCCCGTTGGGCGACGTGGCGATTGATGACCATGACAACATTAATGACAGACATGCGGTGGCCGTGGTTTGCGAAGCGGCGACACCCAGTGCAGACCCCGCAAAAGGCAGCGCGTTGCGCCGGCCTGACGACTACGAACTGATCTGGCAAGACACAGGTTCAGGTTCGAAAAAGGACGGGGCGATCTGGCGACCCATTCCTCCGCAAGGGTACGTAGCGCTCGGTTCGGTTTGCTCCGACGGTCACGGAAAGCCTTCCTTGAATGCTGTCCGTTGCGTCCGTGCCGACCTCTTGATTGCTTCTGGCCTCAACGTACCGGTATGGACAGACAAGGGCAGTGGGGCCCGACAAAGCATCAGCACGTGGAGTGCCATTCCGCCTTCGGCGCCTGCGGATGAAATCCATCTGGCGCCAGGCACCTTCGTCGGCGTCAACGGTTATTCCAAACCCGCCAATTTCAACCTTTATTCCCTGCGTATCCCGATTGTGATTGACGTCAATGCGCGCCCCGCCGCGCCAGTCCTTGTCGATGTAACACCAGCCACCCTGCAGGCGCCCGAGCAACCTGCTTACAGCGCTCGACTGCCATGGTTCATCGTAAAAGACCCACAGCTCACCCGACGCCAACAGTTCAATCAGTCACCTGAGTATCTGCTACAGCGCACGGATCACTATCAGCTCGTTGGCCATTGCCACAACACGGAAAACAACAACAAGACTGTGCGCTGGGTCGCACCCCGCCTGCAGCAAAACAACCGACTGCGCCTGTTCAGCAATGCCACTTTGATCGAGTTCGGCGCACAGTGGCAAAGCAACCTGTCGCAACCCTTTCTGTTTTCGGCGCGGTTGAACAATGACTTTACCCACTGTGAAACACACTCGAACGAATGGCTCAACCCGGCACCCATCGATGTCGCGGCTATTGTCGCCGGCAATAGCTCGATGGCGGTGTATCTGACTCAAAGTGACTATAAGCTGCTTCGCGCGGACGGCACACAGATCGGCAGCGTCGTCAGCTACACCGATGGCAGGAACCTGCACTTCAGCGTGTACACACCACCGCAACCGAACGCGACAGACCTGCCTGCTGAGGCCACGCACACGCAAAGCGCGACAGTCGATCACGAAGCGGATAACGAAGTCGCAGCGTTGCCGGCAGGCACAGAGTTGCCAGTGGTTACAGATAGCGTCCCATGATCTCGTCGACAACTCCGTCCTTGCGCATCTGATCAAGCGCAGCCTGCAACCTGGCAACGACTGTATCCGGCACATCCTTGTTCAGCGCCAGGTACAACTCGGCGCTGTTGAAGCGCAGCACAGTCTTCAGGCCAGTCACGCCATCCTGCCGGGCCAGATAACGGCCGGCAGGATCACCGGTGGCCCACAGATCGATCTGGCCGTTGAGCAGTTTCTTCGCATTGTCCTGATCGCGCAGCACCACCACCGGCTTGAGGCCTTGCTTGGTCAGCGTCTCGGCAATCGCGTCGCCCTTGTAGGCGCCGATCTTGTATTTGCGTGCATCGTTGAGGGTTTCAAGGGTGATCTTGCTGTCAGCCTTGGCCAGCAGGATCCAGTCATCGGGACCGATCGGCCCCACCCATTTGAACAGTCTTTCGCGATCGGGCAGGCGCGCCATGACGAAGGCCCCATAACCGGGATTTTCCAGCGCGAGTTTGTAGACGCGCTCCCAAGGGAAACGCAGGGTCAGACTGTACGTGAGGCCGGCGCGCTGGAACATCTCGCGAACGATGTCGGTGGCAATGCCGTTGATGTTTTCGCCCTGAGCGAAATTCTTGCCGTTCTTCGCCATGTTGTACGGCGGGAAGTTTTCGGTGAGCAGCACCAGATCGGTGTCGGGACTGTTTTGCGCCCGGGCATTGCTGATGAACAACAATGAGGCGCTGGCGAGAACAACAAGCAGGCGTTTGATCATGTCGGGCTACCGGAATCCATGGCGTGCCCAAGAGTGCCTTGGGCGCGCCATGCTGTCCACTGGCCTGTACGCTTTAGCGCATGACGATGCCGCGATGCGCCATGTAGGCCTTGGCTTCCTGCACGGTGTATTCGCCGAAGTGGAAAATACTCGCTGCCAGCACCGCGCTGGCGTGCCCTTCGAGGATGCCATCGGCCAGATGCTGCAAGTTGCCGACACCGCCGGAAGCGATCACCGGAATGCCCAGCGCGTCGCTGATGGCGCGGGTGACGCCGAGATCGAAGCCGTTTTTCATGCCGTCCTGATCCATGCTGGTCAGGAGGATTTCGCCGGCACCGAGGCCTTCCATTTTCTTCGCCCACTCGACTGCATCGAGGCCGGTCGGCTTGCGCCCGCCGTGGGTGAAGATCTCCCAGCGCGGGGTTTCGCCCGGGCCGGAAACCTTCTTGGCGTCGATCGCGACAACGATGCACTGCGAGCCGAAATGCTGCGCGGCTTCACCTACGAACTCCGGGTTGAACACGGCAGCGGTGTTGATCGACACCTTGTCCGCGCCAGCATTGAGCAGGTTGCGGATGTCCTGCACGGTGCGCACGCCACCGCCGACGGTCAGCGGAATGAACACCTGGCTGGCCATGCGCTCGACGGTATGCAGCGTGGTGTCGCGGCCATCGACGCTGGCGGTGATGTCGAGAAAGGTAATTTCGTCGGCGCCCTGCTCGTCGTAGCGACGGGCGATTTCCACCGGGTCACCGGCGTCACGGATGTTCTCGAACTTCACACCTTTGACGACCCGGCCGTTGTCCACGTCCAGGCAAGGGATGATGCGTTTGGCTAACGCCATAAGACTTAATCTCCGATTAAGAAGCTTCAAGCTTCAAGCTGCAAGAAAGGGCGGATTGCGGTCGCGCTTCTAACTTGCAGCTCGCAGCTTGAAGCTGCTTTTATCTGGTCGCGTAGCTATCGCAGAAAGCCTGGGCTTCTGCCACATCCAGCGTGCCCTCATAAATCGCGCGACCCGTGATCGCGCCGATGATTCCCGGCGCCTTGGCGTCGAGCAGCGACTTGATGTCACCCAGATTGTGGATGCCGCCGGAAGCGATCACCGGAATCTTCGTCGCAGCGGCCAGAGCAGCGGTGAACGGTACGTTGCAGCCCTGCATCATGCCGTCTTTGGCGATGTCGGTATAAACAATCGACGACACGCCGTCGGCTTCGAACTGCCTGGCCAGATCGATCACCTGTACGGTGCTGATTTCAGCCCAGCCATCGGTGGCGACGAAACCGTCTTTGGCATCCAGACCGACGATGATCTTGCCCGGAAAGGCACGGCAGGCTTCTGCGACGAACGCAGGATCCTTTACGGCTTTGGTGCCGATGATCACGTAGCTGACGCCGGCCTTGACGTAATGCTCAATGGTTTCCAGCGAGCGGATGCCGCCACCGATCTGGATCGGGAGGGTCGGGTAGCGCTTGGCGATCGCGGTGACCACTTCGCCGTTGACCGGCTGACCTTCGAACGCGCCGTTGAGGTCGACCAGATGCAGACGGCGGCAACCGCCCTCCACCCACTTGGCAGCCATGCTCACCGGGTCATCGGAGAACACCGTGGAATCTTCCATGCGGCCCTGGCGCAGGCGTACGCAGGCACCGTCTTTGAGATCGATAGCGGGGATAATCAGCATGCTTTTTCCTTCGTCAAAAGAGCGGCAAGCTGCAAGCCATAAGCTGCAAGCGCGCACGCGCGTCTATCTCTTGCAGCTCGCAGCTTGACGCTTGCCGCTGCTCTTAATTTTTTTCGAGCGCCCACAGGTCGCTTTCGATGCTTTCAAACCGCTCCTTGAGGTGGGTCTGCACATCGAAAATCGCCCTGTTGTAATAGTGCGGAGCAATTTCGCGGGTGAACAGCTCAAGAATTTCCGCCGCTTCGAACGAACCCAGGTCGAGTTCGAAACGGTCTTCCATGAACCGCTGAATCTTGCGATTGGCCTCGCTCTCCTGCTCGGGAGTGAGGGTCAGGATCGGCGGTTTGGACTTCTTGCCAGCCATTTACCAGCGACCGTCCCATGCGGCGAAGTTCTGCAGCAATTGCAGGCCGTGGGTATGGCTCTTCTCCGGGTGGAACTGCACGGCGAAACGCGAGCCATCGGCCAGCGCGGCAGCGAAATCGACACCGTAATGACCGCTGCCCACCACCTGACGCCCATTGGCGGCGGCAATGTAGTAGCTGTGCACGAAGTAGAAACGCGCCAGGTCCGGGATGTCATGCCACAGCGGGTGACTGATGTTCTGCTTCACCTCATTCCAGCCCATGTGCGGGACCTTCAGGTGCTCGCCGTCTTCGTGCAGGTCCTTGCCGAAGAACTTCACCGCGCCCGGGAACAGGCCGATGCAGTCAACGCCATCGTTCTCTTCGCTGCTGTCGAGCAAGGCTTGCATGCCGACACAGATGCCGAGGAATGGCCGATCCTGGCTGACTTCACGAACCAGCGAATCGAAGCCGAGGCGACGGATCTCCGCCATGCAATCGCGAATCGCGCCAACGCCGGGGAATACCACGCGGTCGGCTTCACGAATCACGTTCGCGTCGCTGGTGATCAGCACCTTGCCGGCGCCGACGTGCTCCAGCGCCTTGGCCACCGAGTGCAGGTTGCCCATGCCGTAGTCGATAACTGCAACCGTCTGCATTACAGCACGCCTTTGGTCGATGGCATTTGCCCGGCCATGCGTTCGTCCAGCTCGACGGCCATGCGCAGGGCGCGGCCGAATGCCTTGAACACGGTTTCGATCTGGTGGTGAGTGTTGGTGCCGCGCAGGTTGTCGATGTGCACACTGACCAGCGCGTGGTTGACGAAGCCCTGGAAGAATTCCTGGAACAGGTCAACGTCGAAACCGCCGACGGTGGCGCGGGTGTACGGCACGTGCATCTGCAGGCCCGGGCGACCGGAGAAATCGATCACCACGCGCGACAGCGCTTCATCGAGCGGCACGTAGGCATGGCCGTAGCGACGGATGCCTTTCTTGTCGCCGATGGCTTTGGCGAAGGCCTGGCCGAGGGTGATACCGACGTCTTCCACCGTATGGTGGTCGTCGATATGCAGATCGCCCTTGCATTCGATATCCAGATCGATCAACCCGTGACGGGCGATCTGATCCAGCATGTGCTCAAGAAAAGGAACGCCGATATCGAATCGGGCCTTTCCGGTGCCATCAAGGTTGATCGAGGCTTTGATCTGGGTTTCCAGAGTGTCGCGCTCGACAGACGCCTTACGTTCGGCCATCACCAGCTCCGCAAAATCATTGGGCGAAAAAGGCAGCCATTATAGGGGCGCGGGGCCGAAACAGAAACACGAGAGGTGGAATGACTGACGGATAGAACCCCGTGCTGTCGGGGATAGACATGTCCATACAAGCATCGAAAGGCGCTGATCGCTCCCACGCTCTGCGTGGGAGTGCAGCCCCGGACGCTCTGCGTCCACTTCGAATGTCACGCAGAGCGTCACAGGGAGACATTCCCACGCAGAGCGTGGGAACGATCAGGTGTAAACGAACTTAGTGAAACAGAACCGCCGTCTTCTGCAGGGTCACCCAAACACCCCACGCCAACGGAATCCCCACCACCAGCCACGCAGCGATCGCCAATGGCTTGCTGCCCGGCGCGGCTTTCCACTCCAGCACGGTGCTGGCATCAGCACCCTTGTCGTGGCCCAGCGCCTGTTCGGCGGCCAGTTCGGCGTCGGTCATGAAGTACTTGTCGGCCACCGGGCGCACCAGCAGGTTGCACAGGAAGCCCAGCACCAGCAGGCCAGCGAGGATGTACAGGGTGATGTCGTAAGCGGCAGCGCGTTCAACACCGATGCTCAACTGATACTCACGCAGGTAGTTCACCAGCACCGGACCCAGCACGCCAGCGGCGGCCCAGGCCGTCAGCAGACGACCGTGGATCGCGCCAACCATCTGTGTACCAAACAGGTCGGCCAGATAGGCCGGAACGGTCGCAAAACCACCGCCGTACATCGACAGGATGATGCAGAACGCCGCCACGAACAGCGCAACGTTGCCCAGGTGACCGAGGTTCGGGATCAGTGCGTACAGCGCAAAACCCAGCGCGAAGAACACGAAGTAAGTGTTCTTGCGGCCCAGGTAGTCCGAGAACGACGCCCAGAAGAAACGACCGCCGATGTTGAACAGGCTCAGCAGACCGGTGAAACCGGCCGCAATCGCAGCGATGGAAGCCAGTTGACCGGCGTCCAGCTGACCGAACGGCAGATCGTTACCCAGCAGCTTGCCGCCGAACACTTCCTGCAACAGTGGCGAAGCCATGCCGAGGATGCCGATACCGGCAGACACGTTCAGGCACAGCACCAGCCACACCAGACGGAATTGCGGGGTTTTCCACGCCACATTCACGTGAACGTGACGGTGGGTGATCATCGCGTTCGAGGCTTTCTTAGCCGGAGCGGTCCAGCCTTCAGGCTTCCAGCCGGTTGGCGGCACGCGGTAGGCCAAGGCGCCACCGATCATGAACACGAAGTAGATCGCGGCCATGGCCACGAAGCTCTGCCACACGCCCACCCCAGTCGGCGAAGCGAAATGGCTCATCAGAGCGGTCGCCAGTGGTGCACCAACCATCGCGCCACCGCCGAAACCCATGATCGCCATGCCGGTCGCCATGCCGCGCTTGTCCGGGAACCACTTGATCAGGGTCGAGACCGGCGAGATGTAGCCCAGGCCCAGACCGATACCGCCGATCACGCCGGAGCCGATCCACATCAGCCAGATCTGGTGGGTATAGATACCCAGCGCAGAAATCAGCAGACCGCCGCACCAGCACAGTGCCGATACAACACCGGCCTTGCGTGGACCTGCGTGTTCAAGCCAGCCACCCCAGATCGCTGCCGAGCAGCCGAGGAAGATGAAGAACAGGGTGTAGATCCAGCCGAGCATGGAGATCGGCCAGTCGCATTGCGACGAGAACACTTGTGCGATGAAGCTCATGTCCGGTGCGCAAGCCACCGGAGCGGTGACGCCCAGCGCCTTGGACAGCGGCAACCAGAACACCGAGAAGCCGTAGGCCATGCCGATGCACAGGTGAATGGCCAGAGCGGCCGGCGGGACCAGCCAACGGTTGAAACCGGGCTTGGCGATGATGCGTTCCTTGGACAGGAACCCGGGCTGATCGGCTTTGAAGCCGTCCGCCGTAATGGTCGTGCTCATTGTGTATCCCCCAATTATTAGTATGGTTCGCCAGCCACTGCCCACCCCGGCCTTTATGCACGCAGGCATGACCGTTTTTTTGCGGGTGAAGCTCCTTGAAAGCGCGACGTTAAGTCGCAGATGGGCGTACGAACGGGCGAAGGTTACCATTTGCACGTGACAGAAAAACCAAACTGATATCACCTTTTTTGAGTCATCTGATCTCCTGATGCCGGGGAACCCCGATGCCGATCGTTGTCGAAGCGCTGTACATCACGGTTCAGCAGGCTGCACGGGACACCGCAACAGCGCGGGTTGATGCAGCGCTATACTCCCCGGCTAAATTACGAATTCGACTACTTACAAGGACTCGCCCATGAAAGCGTTCGGCAAAATCCTGGGTCTGGTACTTCTCGGGCTGTTGCTGATCATTGTGGCGGCGGGCTTCGCCCTGACCCACCTGTTTGATCCCAACGACTACAAAGACGAGATCCGCCAGATTGCCCGCGACAAGGCCCACATCGAGCTGACGCTCAATGGCGACATCGGCTGGAGCCTGTTCCCGTGGCTCGGCCTGGAACTGCACGAGGCCAGCGTCGCGACCCTGGCCAAGCCTGCCGAACCGTTCGCCGACCTGCAGATGCTCGGCCTGTCCGTGCGCGTGCTGCCGCTGCTGCGCCGAGAAGTGCAGATGAGCGACGTGCGCGTCGAAGGCCTGAACCTGCGCCTGAACCGTGACAAGAATGGTCATGGCAACTGGGAAGACATCGGCAAGGTGCCGCCCAAGGCCGGCAGCGCCCCGGCGCCAACCACCACGGCCGAAACCGCCCCCGAGGCCTCTGCGCAACCGGAAAAACCGGCCCAGCCGATCCGGCTCGACATCGACAGCCTGACCGTCAACAACGCCCGCGTGGAATACAACGACGAGCTGACCGGCAAGCAATTCAGCGCCGAAAGCATCCAGCTGAGCACCGGAGCTGTTCACGACTCGACCAATATTCCGGTCAAAGCCACCGCGTTCCTCGGCACCAACCAGCCAGTGCTGCGGGTGCGCACCGAGCTCAACGGCGAGCTGCGCTTCGAGCGCGCCCTGCAACGCTACAAGTTCGAAGACCTGAAGCTGTCCGGCGAGGTCGCCGGCGATCCGTTGCAAGGCAAGACCGTGACCTTCGCCGCTCAAGGCCAACTGTTGCTGGACAAGGCCGCCAACGTCGCCGAATGGACTGGCATCAAGCTCTCGGTCAATCAGCTGCGCGCCCTGGGCGAACTGAAGGCCAACGACCTGGACAAGACGCCACAGATCACCGGCGGGATTTCCATCGCCCAGTTCGACCTGGCGAAATTCGTCGACAGCATCGGCCAGACCCTGCCGGCCATGGCCGAAGGCAGCCTGAGCAAGGTTGAACTGGTCAGCCGTGTCGCCGCGACGCCGACCAGCGTGTCACTGGACAACATCAACCTGAAACTCGACGACAGCAGCTTCAGCGGCCGCATCGCCGTCGAAGATTTCGCCAGGCAATCGCTGCGAGCGGTCCTCAAGGCCGACACCTTCAACGTCGACCGTTATCTGCCGCCGAAATCGGAAAAAGCCAATAACGCTACCCAGGTCCGTCAGGCCGAAGTCGCCAGTACCGAGGCCGATGCGATGGCGGGTGCCGGCAGCACACCGCTGCCGGAAAAACCGAGCAAAAGCGCCTGGAGCACCGAGCGCCTGTTCCCTGTCGAGCGCCTGAGCAAGCTCGACGTGAATGCCGACCTGATCTTCGGCCAGTTGACCCTCGACAAGCTGCCGATCCAGAACGCCGCGTTGAAAGCCACCGGCCAGGGTGGCCTGCTGACCCTGGAGAACCTGCGCGGCGAGTTGTACAACGGCGACTTCGAAGCCAAGGGCACGCTGGACGTGCGCCAGACCGCGCCAGTGCTGAACCTGCAAACCCGGATCAACCGGGTGCCAGTGGAGAAAATCCTCGAAAGCCAGGGCAAGAATCCGCCGGTCAAGGGTCTGGTCAATCTCACCAGCACCGTCACCGGCAGCGGCAACAGCCAGCAGACACTGATCGAAACCCTCAACGGCAACGCCAGTTTCGTGATCAACAACGGCGTGCTGCTCAACGCCAACCTTGAACAGCAACTGTGCAAAGGCATCGCCACCCTCAACCGCAAATCCTTGAGCGGTGAGCCGCGCGGCAAGGACACGCCGTTCCAGGAGCTCAAGGGCAACCTGACCTTCCGCAATGGCGTGGCCAGCAACCCGGACCTGAAAGTGCGCATCCCCGGCATGAGCGTCAACGGTGACGGCGATATCGACCTCAAAGTGCTGGGCATGGACTATCGCGTCGGCATCATCGTCGAAGGTGACACCAGCGCCATGCCGGACCCGGCCTGCCAGGTCGGCGACAAATTCGTCGGCATCGAATGGCCGCTGCGTTGCCGTGGCCCGCTGGAACTGGGCGCCAAGGCCTGCCGCGTGGACAACGAACGCATGGGCCAGGTCGCGAGCAAACTGGCCGGCGACAAGATCAGCGAAAAAATCGACGAGAAACTGGGTGACAAAGTCAGCCCGGAACTGAAAAACGCATTGAAGGGGCTGTTCAAGCGATGAGAGCGGAGCAGTTTTCCACGGCGGTGCTGGAATGGTTCGACCGCCACGGACGCCATGATTTGCCCTGGCAACAGAACATCAACCCGTATCGGGTGTGGGTGTCCGAGATCATGTTGCAGCAGACTCAGGTCAGCACCGTGCTCAATTACTTCGACCGGTTCATGGCGGCACTGCCGACGGTCGAAGCCCTGGCCGAAGCGCCGGAGGACGAGGTGCTGCACCTGTGGACGGGCCTGGGTTACTACACCCGCGCGCGCAACTTGCAGAAGACCGCGAAGATCGTCGTCAGCCAGTATGGCGGCGAGTTTCCGCGCGATGTCGAGAAGCTTACCGAGCTGCCGGGCATCGGCCTGTCCACCGCTGGCGCGATCGCCAGCATCAGCATGGGCCTGCGCGCGCCAATCCTCGACGGCAACGTCAAACGGGTGCTGGCGCGCTTTACCGCGCAGGAGGGCTACCCCGGCGAGCCAAAGGTCGCCAAACAGCTGTGGGCCAACGCCGAGCGCTTTACGCCGCAGGATCGGGTCAACGCCTACACCCAGGCGATGATGGATCTGGGCGCCACGCTCTGCACCCGCAGCAAGCCGAGCTGCCTCCTGTGTCCGCTGGAAAAGGGCTGCGAAGCGCACATGCTCGGCCTGGAGACGCGTTACCCGATCCCCAAACCGCGCAAGGCTATCCCGCAGAAACGCACGCTGATGCCGCTGCTGGCCAACGAGGAGGGCGCGATTCTGCTTTATCGCCGCCCGTCCAGCGGATTGTGGGGCGGTTTGTGGAGCCTGCCGGAACTCGATGGCCTCGACGACCTGCAACACCTCGCTGCGCAGCACTCGCTGGAACTGAGCGAGCAGCAGGCGCTGCCGAGCCTGGTCCACACCTTCAGCCACTTCCAGCTGTCCATCGAACCCTGGCTGGTTCAGGTGCAGGAGGCCGGCGGTCACGTGGCCGAGGCCGACTGGCTCTGGTATAACCTCGCCACCCCGCCGCGCCTGGGCCTCGCCGCCCCGGTCAAGACCTTGCTCGAACGCGCGGCCGCCGTCTTGAATGCAGGAGAGTCGACATGACCCGCACCGTAATGTGCCGCAAGTACAAAGAACAACTCGAAGGTCTGGAGCGCCCACCGTACCCGGGCGCCAAGGGCCAGGACATCTTCGAACACGTCTCGGCCAAGGCCTGGGCCGACTGGCAGAAACACCAGACACTGCTGATCAACGAAAAACGCCTGAACATGATGAACGCCGAAGACCGCAAATTTCTTCAGGGCGAAATGGACAAGTACTTCTCCGGCGAGGAATACGCTCAAGCGGAAGGCTACGTTCCGCCTGCAGAGTAAACCCCGCGAAATCGGGGGTCGGATCGTAAGCGACGGAATTAATTTAAGAAATTTTAAAAAAGTCGTTGACGTAAATCCGAAAAACCCTTTTAATGCGCCCCGTTGCCCAGATAGCTCAGTCGGTAGAGCAGGGGATTGAAAATCCCCGTGTCGGCGGTTCGATTCCGTCTCTGGGCACCAAATACCGAAAACCCTGAATCGCAAGATTCAGGGTTTTTTTATGCCTGCGATTTGATCACCCTCCTCTCTTCGCCCTTCGATGCACCCGGATTCCAGCTGTACTGGAAAAAACCGGAAATCTGTATCTCTCCGCGCAGATGGCGTTTCGCCAATACTTCAAGCAAGCCTTGGCGAGCCAATGACTGGCTCTACTTTGCGCCCCGCAACACTCTGGACTCCTGTAGCCCTCAGAGCGCAAAAACCTGATTTTTTGAATCGATCGGCGTCGCCCGCAAGGTCACTTCCTGTCCAGCAAAAAAATCTGAAGCCCAACCCACAGGCGAACTGCAGTTACTGCTTTTCAAACATTCCAGGATGAATGCTGGCGCCCCCGTGCGCCCGGCAAAAGAGCGAAACGGACGACGTATGATCAAGCAACTCATCAATGAAGACAGTTATGTGCAGATCGGCGATCTTTGCAGCGCAACGATCCAGCTGAAAATCGAAGGACTGAATCCCGCCGGCTCTATCAAGCTGAAGACCGCGCACGCGCTGATCACTGATCTTGAGGTTCGCGGACTGATCAACCACAAAACCCGCCTTATCGAATCCTCATCGGGGAATCTGGGCGTTGCGCTGGCCATGGTCTGCGCCGCCAAGGGTTACAAGTTCGTTTGCGTAATCGACCCGAATATTTCCGCGCCGAACCGCAAGCTGATTCACGCCCTGGGCGCGCAAATGCTCATGGTCGATCAGCGTGACGAGAACGGCGGTTATCTGAATTCGCGGATTCGCCTGATCGAACAACTGGTCGCTGACAACGCCGACTACATCTGGCTCAACCAGTACAAGAATCCGACCAACCCCCTCGCCCACTATCAAGCGACTGCCAAGTCCATCGCGCACAAGTTTCCCCAAGTGGATTACCTGTTCGTCGGCGCGGGTACCACCGGCACGCTGATGGGCTGCAAGAACTACTTCGCCGAACATCATCCGCAGACCAAAGTCATTGCCGTCGATACCGTTGGCTCGGTGACGTTCGGCCTGCCGGGCGGCACGCGCCATATTCCGGGGCTCGGCACCAGCCGCCTGCCGGAGATATTCGAGTCGTCGGGCATTCACGACTTCCTGTCGATTCCCGAGGAACAGACGATCAAGGTCTGCCGTTGGCTGGCGCAACGCTACGGCCTGCTCTTCGGCGGCTCCACCGGCACTGTGCTCGCCGGCATCCGCCAGTGGGCGGCGCATATCCGGCCCGACGATATCGTGGTGGCGATCTCCCCCGACATGGGCGAGCGCTATCTCGAAACCATCTATTGCGACGACTGGGTCACCCAGCGGATCGGCGCAACCGCACTGCAGCCCCTTTTTCCTGAAATCGCTCTGGCACTCTCGGCGTAATCCTCATGACCACACAGAATCTGATCCAACCGTTCCACGTCATCCCCGGCGCTGTCGTCAAAGACATCCTCAACGGGCTGCGGCACGCAACCATCGACATGGTGGCGCAGACCTACCTGACCCACGAGCGTGGCGAAACCGTTAACCCCGACAGTTACTTTTTGCGTTTCCCTGCGCAACCGGCGAACCGGATCATTGCGCTGCCGGCGGCCATCGTCGACAGCGAGGGCGATCAATCCGTCTCCGGGATCAAGTGGATTGCCAGTTATCCCGACAACATCAAGTCAGGCATTCCCCGCGCATCTGCCGTGCTGATTCTCAACGACCCGCAGACCGGTTACCCCTACGCCTTGATCGAAGGTGCACTGATCAGCGCCGTGCGCACGGCGGCGTCGGCGGTATTGGGTGCCTGGTGGCTGAATGGCCAGAACCGGCACGCGGCGACACTTTCGATCATTGGTGGCGGGGTAATCTCAAGGAATATCGTCGAGACTTTCGTCGCCGACGACTGGTCCTTCGACAGCGTGGGCATACACGATCTCAACGCGGAATCGGCGCAAGCCCTCGCGGAATTTGGCGAACAACTGGGCCTGCCGGACGTACGCCTGCTGTCGCTCGAAGAAGCACTGACTGCCGACATCGTGGTGTTCGCCACCAGCGCGGGCGAGCCGTACGTAAAAGGCCAGGGCACGTTCCGCCCGGGGCAGATTGTTCTGAACATCTCGCTGCGGGATATCGGCGCCGAAATCATCGAGGAAAGCTACAACTACTTCGACGACATCACCCACTGCCTGAAGGCCAATACTTCACCGCATCTGGCCGAGCAGCAATACGGCCATCGCGACTTTGTCACTGGCACAGTGGCGCAGCTGATTCGCGGCGACCTGCATGTCGCCCAAGACAAACCGCTGATCTATTCGCCATTCGGCATGGGCATTCTCGATCTCGCGATTGGCCGGATGATCCACGACATTGCGGTCGCGGCCGGTACGGCAATTGCCATCCCGTCATTTTTTGGCGAGGAGCGCAGATGGTGAAGGCGCCTGTGCACATCGGCCTGGTCGGCTGCGGTTCGCGCGGATTGTCGATATTCGAGCGCCTGTTGAGCCGCGCCGAGGAACGCCCGCAACAACCGGTGGTCATCGACATCTTCGAGCCCAACGTGCTCGGCAGCGGCGCGCACTGGCCCGATCAACCGGACTACCTGTTGCTCAACACCGTCGCCGGTCAGCTCGGGGTATTTCCCGACGCAGCAGCGTTCGGTGATCTGACTGACGCCCGGGAACGGCCAGGGCCGGACTTTCTCGCGTGGTGCCGAGCGCAGCACGTCAAGGTTGACCCCGACAGTGGCCTGCTCGCCGCCGACGGTCGCGACGTCGAGCCGGAGGATTTTCTGCCACGGCACCTGCTCGGCGCTTATCTGGCTGACGCCTTCACGCGGATCCTCGCGACAGCACCCGGCTGGGTCACGGTCAATCTGCACCGTCATCAGGTCACGGCGGTCGAGCGCAACGAGAATCAGCAATACGTTCTGCTAACCGCCCAAGGCGCTGCGGTAACGGTGGATCGTCTGGTGCTGACCGTCGGCCACACCGGGCGCGTGCGCCTGGCGGGGCAGAACCGGGTCGATAACATCTATCCGCTGCCCGGCAGCCTCACCACCGTCGAGCCCGGCGAAACGGTATTGATCGAAGGGTTGGGCCTGGGCGCCATGGACACCCTGGCGGCGCTGACTGCTGGCAGAGGCGGAATTTACAAACCCATGGCCGATGGCAGTCACACTTACCAGCCTTCGGGTCAGGAGCCGGTGATCTGCATTCAGTCGCGGGACGGGCTGCCTTTTCGTACTCGGCCCGACGGCTTGATTGGCTGCCTGCGCCACACCGCTGTGCTGCTGACGAGCGAGCGTATCGAATCGTTGCGGGTCAACGCCCACAACCGCCGGCTGGATTTCGAACGGGACATTCTGCCGCTGATGCTGCTGGAGATGCGTGCCGCTGCGGTCGCCGTCCTGCACAAACCCTCAGCGCCACAACAGCTGCTTGAGCAGCTCCGAACCGTCAGCGTTGCCGGCCCCGCGGGTGTGGCCGCTTGTGAAGCCTTGCTGCGCGAGTTCGAAGCGATTGCCGGCGCAATCAGTCCGCTGGAGCTGATCAGCCACAAACTGCCCGACAGCGTCACGCCTTACAACTATCACGCATGGATTTACGACACCCTCGAAGCCGACTTGCTGGAAGCGCGTCTGGGACGCGGCGCGTCGCCGATCAAAGCCGCTATCGAAGTCTGGCGCGACTTGCGTGACCGGCTGCGTGAGGCGGTCGATTTCGACGGGCTCACCGAGGATTCGCATCGGCAGTTCTATGGCCGCTGGCACAAGGCGATCAATCGTCTGGTCGCCGGCCCGCAGAAGGAGCGCCACGCCGATCTGCTCGCGCTGTGTGATGCCGGCCTGCTGACCTTCCTCAAGCCCGGCTCACGCCCCGCGATCGAACACTTCAAGCGAGTCGCCGGTTACGTCCAGAGCAGCGGCGTCACCCACAGCGACTGCGCACCTGTGCGCGACCTCGCGCGCCTGGGCCTTGTGCGGCCGCGCACCGATGTGCCGGGCATCGACGGCATCGATGTCGACGCGGCGTCCAACCCCAAGTCGAACAGCGGCGAAGCGGTGCGTGACATCTGGGTGCTGGGCCCGCTCGCTGAAGGCTCCTGTTATTACAACCACTACGTCACCTCGGCGGGCGCACCTTCGCGGCTGTTCATGGACGCCCATCGAGTCGCCACCGCAATCCTTGAGACAGGAACTCGCGCATGAAACTTTACTATCAGACGCATTCGCCGTACGCCCGCAAGGTACTGGTGCTGGCTCACGAACTTGGCATCGCATCGAGCCTTGAGGTGATACATCACGAGACCAGCCCGACTTCACCGAACGCGACCATTTACCAAGCCAACCCCTTGGGTAAAGTGCCGGTGCTGATGCTGCCCGACGACACCGCACTGTTCGATTCCATCGTGATCTGCGAATACCTCGATGACCTGAGCGACGGCCGCAAATTCATCCCGGCAAGCGGCCCCGAGCGCTACAAGGCACTGCGCCTGCAGGCATTGGCGCAGGGCATGTGCGACGTTGGCATCAAGCTGCGCTGGGAAGTCGAGCGCCGCCCCGAGGCTTTGCGCTACCCGGCGTACGCGGACGGCCAGGCATACAAACTCAAGGAGGCGTATCGCTTCATCGAAGAACACGTCGACCTCAATGGCCCGATCACCGTCGGCCACATCGCCTTGGCGACGGCGCTGGACTGGATCGCTTTCCGTCAACTCTCGGACTTCTCGGCGCAAGGACGCCTGAGCGAGTGGTATCAGACGTTCTGCCAGCGCGCGTCCATGCGGGCGACCGAGTACAGCGGACAGACGCACGATTAAGCCAAGGAAACCGCTATGAGCTCTCTCTTGCTGCAAATGTCACCGATCGCGCTGGTGATCGCGCTGATTCTGATCGTCCGGCGTCCGCCGGTACAGGCGGCGCTGGCCGGTGTGGTGCTGGTGCTGGTGCTGTGGGCGCTGGGCGCTGCCGGACCGGTGTCGGCGGCGATCTCCTCGGCGATTTTTCAAGACACCACGATCCTGTTTCTCAGCACGGCGTGTGTAATCGTCCCGGGGCTGGCCTTCGTCATTCTGGTCGAGCGCGGCGGCGCGCCACAGGCCATCGGCGCGTGGGTCAAGGAACTCGGCTGGACACCCCCGGCGCAGGTGATTTTCATCGTGCTGGGGCTGGCACCGCTGCTGGAAGCGATGACCGGCTTCGGCGTTTCCCTGATCGCCACGGTGCCGCTGCTGATGGGGCTTTTCACTCGCCAATCGGGGATGAAAATCGCTCTCGCCGGAATGGTGATCATGCCGTGGGGCACGCTGGGTCTGGCGACGGTGATCGGTGCCTTGCTGGCGCATTTGCCGGCGCAATCCCTCGGTAGCCATTCGGCGCTGATCAGCGCGCCGGTGTTCCTCTGCCTGGCGTCGCTGGCCTTGTGGCAGGCCGGCATCCGCAGGATCACACCGTGGCTGGGGCTGCTTGTCGTGACTGCCCTGTTCGTTGCCGTGCTGTATTGCGTCAACCTGTGGGTCGGCCCGGAAGTTTCCGGCGTGCTGGCCGGCCTGGCCGTGGCTTGCGTCGGCCTGGGCATCTCCTGGGCGCAACGGAAAAAACTGGTGCGCTGGCCGAATGCGGCATGGCCTTATCTGGCCCTGCTGGGAGTGATTGTGGCGTCGCGCGCACTGTTCGTGCTGTCGGGCTGGGATGGCCTGTGGGTCGTCAGGGGCGAACACGTTTCATGGAAGCCGCTGGCGTCTCCAGGGCTGGCGCTGCTGATCGTGACCGTGCTGATGGCGTTCAGGCAAACCGCGGGCGCCGGCTTCCCGTGGCAAGCGCTGTTCAACCGGGCGAAGTTTCCGGTCACGACAATCCTCCTGTTCCTGCTGCTCTCCCAAGTGATGGTCAACGCCGGATTTCTCGCCGAGGCGCAAAGCGCGTTGCAATCCATGTCGGGTATTTCGCTGGCGCCGACGATCGCTCTGCTGGCGGGGATTGCCGGTTATGTCACCGGCTCCAACGTCGGCGGCAACACGCTGGTGATGCCGTCCATTGCCGCGCTGAGCAGCGAACACGGGCCGTGGCTGGCGGCAATGGTCAACAGCGCCGCAGGCCATGGCGCACTTGGCTCGCTGTCGATCCTGTCGTTGATCACCGGACTTGCCGGTGCCAACCGCCAGGAAGAAAACAGCCTGATCCGCTTCGCCTTCGGTCTGGTGGCGCTGAACATCGTCATAGTTGCTGCAACGGGGATCGTTTTGCTCTACTTTCTGTGATTGTTTCGAAACATCACAGAGAACTTATGGACAGGTTTGATTTGCCGGACAAGCGCTGGCGGATAGTCAAGGACTGGATTATTCGTCAGATCGACAGCGGTGACCTGGCGGCCGAAGCGAAACTGCCGTCAATCCGCGTTCTGGCGCGGATGTTCGAGACCAGCATCACCACGGTGCAGCGGGCGCTGGCCGATCTCGAGGCCGACGCCTACGTCTCGACGGTGCCGCGCGTCGGCTACTTCGTCTCGGCATCAGGGCGGGCAAAACCGTCCGGCGCTTTCGACTTTTCCAGTGTCACCGTCAACGTCAATCATGCGGTGGTCGCGATGCTCTCCGAAGCGGCCTCGCGCACCACCGCATCGCTGAATTCGGCGGTTCTGCACAGCGATCTCACGCCCAACGTGCTGCTCAACAAATGCCTCTCGGTGCTGGCTGCCAAGACTGACAACGCGCTGAGCGGCCTGGTCGCGCCACCCGGCCTTCCCGCCCTGCGAAGGCGTATTGCCGGCCTGATGCTGACTCGCGGAGTGGTATGCGGGCCGGACGACATTCTGGTGACATCGGGCGACACCATCGCTCTCGAACTGGCCCTCGAAGCCGTCGCGTCGAAAGGCGCTACAGTCGCCATCGAAACCCCGACCTATTACGGCATCCTGCAGACCATCGAACGCCTGGGCATGCGCGCCCTGCCGATCCGCACCGACGGCCGTACGGGCCTGGATGTCGATCATCTGGAAGAAGCACTGAAACAGAAAAAAGTCGCGGTGATTTTTCTCAACCCGACGTTGCAGAATCCGCGTGGCTTCATCATGCCCGACGAAGCGCGCGCGCGCCTTTCAAGGATCGCCCGGGAAGCGGATGTGCCGATCATCGAAGACGACATCTTCTTCGACCTGGTGCCCGAGGCTGATCGGCCGCGCGCCATCAAGAGCTACGACACCAGCGGCCAGACGATCTACTGTTCGTCGTTTTCCAAAACCATTGCGCCGGGTTATCGCGTCGGCTGGTGTCTGGCCGGAAAATACCGCAATGCGATCCTCGCGCAGATGTTTTCGCGCAACCTGGCCGTGTCCAGCCTTGCGCAAAATGTCCTCAATGAATTCATCGGCCGTGGCTACATGGACGAACACTGCGCCAGATTGAGATCGCAACTGTCCTCGCTGGCGAGTTTTGTCGAAGCGCTGGTGCGCACGGATTTCCCGGCCAGGACCCTCTATGTGCCACCGCGCGGCGGCTTCATTCACTGGATCGAAATGCCTGCGAACACCGACATGCGGGCATTGCAACAACTGGCCACGGAGCGCGGTTGCCACGTGGCTGGCAGCGGCATCTTTTTCGCCGACGGCCAGGCTTCCACAGGCGTGCGCATCTGCCTTGGCACCACCCTGACCCCGGCGGTAATCGGGATTCTCAAGGTGATTGCCGAATGCGCCCACCTTGCCGCATGCCCAACCAGCCTGCAGCCGATGCCGACTGAACAACTTCAAGAGCCGGCAGTTTCCTGACCGGCTTGCGCGAGCCCCGCTTCATGAATCAGAAAAGAACCCGTATTCGCTTGCCGCATCCCCCGCCGTACAGGCCGAGCCGCTGGACATTCTGGCTGACGGTGCTCGCTGGCGTGCTGATCGCCTTTGCCGTGTGTCTTTCGATCTACATGCTTATCGAGAGCTGGGTCAGCGGTTCCATTACCACCAGCAATCGCGGGCCGCGCAGCACCTACACCTTGGCACTGCAACCTCGGCGATATTGGTTCGAGTTCGTGTGGCAGAGCCTCTGGACCTCGTTCATGTTGGCCATCGGTGTGTTCGGGCTGTGGGTTTATCGCAAAGGGCGGATGCGTGAGCAGAGGCCGAAGGGCAAGCGCACAGGTCGATAGTGCATGCCAACTTCACAGGGTGTTGACGTAATCGACGGGCAACAAGATTGTATCCACGGCGGCATCCACTGGCAGGGAAGGGGGTACGTGATTCGTGACGCAGTGCGTCACGAATCATCAAAGTATCGTTCACTCCCAATTCGAGACGCACTGCGCCTCGAATCGTTGCTCGTCGCTAATTTCAGGCTCATTCTCGACCCAGCCTCGCAAAGGCCGAACCCTCATGAACAAATGCCTTTCGACCGACCCGGTAACCATTGGCGAACCGTTCATAGAGGACGCAGCCGACGGCCACGCACTCGGCGGCTTCACCTGGCGCCACAGTTCGCCCGATCCTCAGCGCCCGGTGGTCATCATCAATGCCGCCACCTCCGTGCGCTGTCGCCATTACTCAAGGTTCGCAGCCTATCTGTTCAGCCACGGCTTCGACGTGATGACCTACGACTATCGGGGCATCGGCGAATCGCGCGGCGAGTCGATCAAAGGGCTGCGTGCCTCGTGGACCGATTGGGGCGCGCTGGATTTCCAAGCGATGCTCAACCGCGCGCAACGAGAATTTCCCGGCCAGCCGATCGATGTGGTTGGCCACAGTTTCGGCGGCTGCGCGGCGGGCCTGGCCAAGTCAGGAACGGTCATCCGACGGCTGGTCACCGTCGGTGCGCAGTTCGCCTACTGGCGTGATTACGCCCCTGAACAGCGCTGGCGGATGCTCGGCAAGTGGCATGTGGTCATGCCTTTGATGACGCTGCTCTGCGGCTATTTTCCCGGCAAGCGGCTCGGCTGGCTGGAGGACACGCCCACCGGCGTAGTCCGCGACTGGAGCACGCCTACCGCACGTTACGAGCAACGCCCAAGCGGTCGCGCGCTGATGAAAAAGTCGGGCGCCCTGCCCTTCGCCAATGTCCGCGCGCAGACCCTGGCCATCAGCCTCGGCGACGACCCTTACGGCACGATCCCGGCGATCGAACGCCTGCTCGCCTACTTCAGCAACGCGACAAAAACTCACCTGCGCATCGAGCCGCAGGACATCGGCGAACAACAAGTCGGACATTTCGGCTTTTTTCGTAGCGCATACCAAGCCACACTATGGCCCATCGCTCTGACCTGGCTGCAGACCGGCGCACTGGCCCTCGACACACCCGGACGGCCAGTCCCGCGCAGTTAAGCCCTTTTCCACGCACGACGGAACACACCATGGCCTCCGCCAACAAGCAGCAAAAACGCGCCGCCCGGGCCAAGACCAAGGCCAAGCAGAACCGCACCAAACGCGCCGAAGCGCCGGTCGAGCTGGACCCGAACGACGACCGCATCGATTTCGAATCGGTGGACCTGACCGAACTGTTCAAGAAAATGATCGACGCCGAAAAGATCAGCCAACAGGCCATGTGCACGGCGTTCCTTGAAGACCCGCTGCTGGAACTGGTCTATGAGCAGGAAGGTGAAGAAGGCGCGATGGATTTCATCCTCGCCGCGCTGATCGAGTATCGCCAGTGGTCGCAGGAAACCGACGAGGCTGGCGCGCTGGCGTGGATCGAATCCCCGGCCTTCCAGGCTGACTATGTAGCGGCATCCGACGCGATCGCCGCACAAACCCAACAGAAGAACTGAGCTCCTATGGCATCCCTGAACAAGCAACAGAAACGCGCCAAACGCGCCAAGGCCAAAGCCAAGCAGATTCGTATGGTCGGGCGCAAACCGCTGGATCAGGACGAAGACCTCGGCCACCTCGCCGAGCCGATCCCGGAATACACCCTGGCGATGTTCAGCAAAATGCGCGACGCCGAAGCCGTCAGCCGCAACGAAATGCTGCTGACCCTGCTGCGCGAGCTGGCCTTCATCATCGTCGACCATCCTGAACTGCTCGATATGGAAAACGCCGACAACGAAGGCATGGCCGCTACTCACCTGGCCGCCGACATGCTCATCGACTACCGCATGTGGGCCGACGGAATGACCATCGAACAAGCCCAGGCCTGGCTGAGCGAGCCGCAGTTCATTACGGATTTCGGGGTGGCGCTGGATGCTTATGGGAAGTCGGTAGAGACCCAGGAAGACAAGAGCGAATAAGCCCTTCTCAGAAACAAAAAACGGCCGCTAGTCATCCCTGACAGCGGCCGTTTTGCATTACACGTTACGAATCAGCTCAACACCACCGCACCACGCTTCTCCAGCTTGCGACGGCGTGATACCAGCAGACCGGCAGCCACCACCATCAGGCTCAGCAGACCGGTGGCGAGGATTTCCACGCGGTGGGCTTCCTGGAACAGCATGATGGTCAGCGCGGCGACGATGAAGATGATCACCGCGTAGGTCAGGCCCGGGAACAGCCACATGCTGAATTCGATTTTCTCGCCACGCGCCACGCTTTGTTTACGCATGCGCAATTGCGAGAAGGCAATGACCAGATAGACCAACAGCGCGATGGCGCCGGAGCTGGCCAGGAGGAATTCGAACACCGCGGCCGGAGCCACATAGTTGGCGAAGGTGCAGAGGAAGGCTGCGCCGGTCGACAACATCACCGCCCAGTAAGGCGTGCCGCTTTTATTGGTGCGGGTCGACATGGCCGGGGCATCGCCGCGTTTGCCGAGGGAGAACAGCATGCGCGACGAAGTGTACAGCGCCGAGTTCAGGCAACTGGTCACCGCGACCAGCACGACAATGTCGACGATCATCTTGGCATTGGGAATGCCCATGCGCTCCAGCACGGTCTGGTAGGAACCGAGGTTGGCCAGGGTAGGATCGTTCCACGGCACCAGCGCCACGACGATGAAGATCGACACCAGGTAGAACAGGCCGATCCGCCAGATCACCGAGTTGGTGGCCTTGGAGATCTGCTTGCCCGGGTCTTTCGATTCCGCCGCCGCGATGGTGACGATTTCGGTACCCATGAACGAAAACATGGTAGTCAGGATTGCGCCCAGCACGGCGCCCATGCCGTTGGGCAGGAAGCCGCCGCTGTCGAACAAGTGGGAGACACCACTGACCTGACTGGTCGGCAGGAAGCCGAAAATCGCCGCAAGGCCCAGGCCGATAAAGCCGATGATCGCCAGCACCTTGATCAGGGCGAACCAGAACTCGAACTCGCCGTAGTTCTTCACGCTGAACAGGTTGGTTACCGTCAGCAGCATGGTGATGACCAGCGCGAAGGCCCAGATATCCACACCGGGGAACCAGGCATGCAGGATGGTCGCGGCGGCGTTGGCTTCCAGCGGAATCACCAGCACCCAGAACCACCAGTACAACCAGCCGATGGTGAAACCGGCCCAGTGTCCGATCGCGCGATCGGCATACGTGGAAAACGAGCCGGTGTCCGGCGAAGCCACGGCCATCTCGCCGAGCATGCGCATCACCAGCACCACCAGGGTACCGGCAGCGGCGTAGGCCAGCAGCACGGCCGGGCCGGCGGCAGCAATGGCGTGGCCGGAGCCGACAAACAGACCGGCACCGATCACACCGGCGATCGACAACATGGTCACATGACGCGGTTTGAGCCCCTGTTCGAGGCCAGTGGAGCTTGGGGTACTGCTCATAGAGACTACCTTTGCAAGGAAAGCGAGTGCATCCGGCACGTCTGAAAATTCTTTCTCGTAAAAAGAATCCAACGACCTGTTCCTTATTCTGCACGCAATATTTGCGCCAAAATGTTTCAAGTCCTTGAAGGCCGCGGGCTCTGGCATCCGATGCAAGTCATTGAGTTTACTGGCTATTCGCCAGAACGTTACCCTGCGACTCACTTTGAAGACGAATCCGCGCACCAGAAACACACAGAAAAAGTGTGCGACGCACAGAAAAAGGGCGAATAAGGAACGTTCGGCCGGATAGCGCTTCCAACACCCCGCCAAAGCTGGCAACATCGCGCCTTTTTTTACGCGACACCTACGGGTCTGCATGATCAAACACCCGTTCGGTTGTTGATGGGGCGACAGTCTGCTGCGCCGATGCGACAACCCGCCACAGGCCACCCGATTACCGCTCGTAGCGCTGTTGGCTGCCATTGAAACGCTATGCTAGCTTGGCCGCCTCGCCTGGAAGGCCCGCCAACAGCAGGAGCGCAACATATATGAGGAACGCACATGGCTGAGGCCACGCCCGCGCTGGAAATCCGCAACTTGCACAAACGCTACGGACAGCTCGAGGTGCTCAAAGGCATCTCGCTGACCGCCCGCGACGGCGACGTGATCTCGATCCTCGGCTCTTCCGGTTCCGGCAAGTCCACGTTCCTGCGTTGCATCAACCTGTTGGAAAACCCGCATCAGGGCCAGATCCTGGTGGCCGGTGAAGAACTCAAGCTCAAAGCCGCCAAGAATGGCGAACTGGTTGCCGCCGACGGCAAGCAGATCAATCGCCTGCGCTCGGAGATTGGTTTTGTATTTCAAAACTTTAATCTGTGGCCGCACATGAGCGTGCTCGACAACATCATCGAAGCCCCGCGCCGGGTGCTCGGCCAGAGCAAGGCCGAGGCCATCGAAGTCGCCGAAGCCCTGCTGGCCAAGGTCGGCATCGCCGACAAACGCCACGCCTACCCGGCGCAACTGTCCGGCGGCCAGCAACAACGCGCAGCGATCGCCCGCACACTGGCGATGCAGCCGAAAGTCATTCTGTTCGACGAGCCCACCTCCGCCCTTGACCCGGAAATGGTTCAGGAAGTACTTAGTGTCATCCGCGCATTGGCCGAAGAAGGCCGCACCATGCTGCTCGTGACCCACGAAATGGGCTTCGCCCGTCAGGTCTCCAGCGAAGTGGTGTTCCTTCATCAGGGCCTTATAGAAGAGCAAGGATCGCCACAGCAGGTGTTCGACAACCCGCTTTCGGCGCGCTGCAAACAATTCATGTCCAGCAACCGCTAACGGAGCAACATGCATGCAGAATTTCAAGAAGGTCTTCCTGGCCGCCGCAGTCACCCTCGCGTTCAGCGCCGGTGCCATGGCTGAAACCCTGAAAATGGGCATCGAAGCGGCCTACCCGCCGTTCAACAATAAAGATGCCAGCGGACAGGTTGTCGGCTTCGACAAGGAAATCGGCGACGCCCTGTGCGCAAAGATGAAAGCCGAATGCTCCGTCGTCACCTCTGACTGGGACGGCATCATTCCGGCCCTGAACGCGAAGAAGTTCGACTTCCTGATCTCCTCGCTGTCGATCACCGAAGAGCGCAAAGCCGCGGTCGATTTCACTGACCCGTACTACTCGAACAAACTGCAGTTCATCGCGCCGAAAAATGTCGACTTCAAAACCGACAAGGACTCGCTCAAGGGCAAGACCATCGGCACCCAGCGCGCGACGCTGGCCGGCACCTGGCTGGAAGACACCTACGGTGATGACATCAAGGTCAGCCTCTACGATACCCAGGAAAACGCCTACCTCGACCTGACCTCCGGTCGTGTCGATGCGATCCTCGCCGACAAATACGCCAACTACGATTGGCTGAAAACCGACGCTGGCAAGAACTATGAGTTCAAGGGCGACCCGGTGGTGGAAAGCGACAAGATCGGCATCGCCGTGCGCAAGGGTGACAACGAACTGCGCAACAAGCTGAACGCTGCACTGAAGGAAATCGTCGCTGACGGTACCTACAAGAAAATCAACGACAAGTACTTCCCGTTCAGCATCTATTGATCTGACCTGTGGGATTGGCGCCGTTAACAAGCGGCGCCAGCTCCCGACTTTGCCTGCCGCAATTTGAACAGAAACCCATGATTATCGACCTCTACGGATTCGGCCCGGCGCTCGCCGCTGGCGCGCTGATGACCGTCCAACTGGCGCTCACTGCCCTGTGCCTGGGCCTGGTGCTCGGCCTGCTCGGTGCCCTGGCCAAGACTTCCCCGTACAAGCCGTTGCAATGGCTTGGCGGCACCTATTCGACGCTGGTGCGCGGCGTCCCGGAATTGCTCTGGGTGCTGTTGATCTACTTCGGTACGGTCAACCTGATGCGCACCCTCGGTGAGTACTTCGGCAACCCCGATCTGCAACTCAACGCCTTCGCCGCCGGCGTGATCGCACTGGGCCTGTGCTTCGGCGCCTACGCCACGGAAGTGTTCCGTGGCGCCCTGCTTGCCATTCCCAAGGGTCACCGTGAGGCCGGCCAGGCCCTGGGCCTGTCGAAGTGGCGGATCTTCACCCGGTTGATCATGCCGCAGATGTGGCGCATCGCCCTGCCCGGCCTGGGCAATCTGTTCATGATCCTGATGAAAGACACCGCGCTGGTATCGGTCATCGGTCTGGAAGAAATCATGCGTCACGCGCAGATCGGCGTGACCGTGTCGAAACAGCCATTCACCTTCTATATGGTCGCGGCGGTCATGTACCTCGCCCTGACGGTACTGGCGATGACCGGCATGCATTTCCTGGAAAAACGCGCCGCCCGCGGCTTTGCGAGGAGCGCGCAATGAATTGGGAAGTCATTATCAAGTGGCTGCCGAAACTGGCGCAGGGCGCGACCCTGACCCTCGAACTGGTTGCCATCGCAGTGATTGCCGGCCTGCTGCTGGCGATTCCGCTGGGCATCGCCCGATCTTCGAAGCTGTGGTACGTGCGCTCGCTGCCTTACGCCTACATCTTCTTTTTCCGGGGCACGCCGTTGCTGGTGCAGCTGTTCCTCGTCTATTACGGACTGGCGCAGTTCGACGCCGTGCGTGAAAGCTCGCTGTGGCCGTACCTGCGCGATCCATTCTGGTGTGCCACGGTGACCATGACCTTGCACACAGCGGCGTACATCGCCGAGATTCTGCGCGGTGCGATTCAGGCGATTCCACCGGGCGAGATCGAAGCGGCGCGAGCGTTGGGCATGTCCAGGCCGAAAGCGATGTTCTACATCATCCTCCCGCGTGCTGCGCGGATCGGCCTGCCGGCGTACAGCAACGAAGTGATTCTGATGCTCAAGGCCAGCGCCCTGGCGAGCACCGTGACCCTGCTGGAATTGACCGGCATGGCCCGCACGATCATCGCCCGCACCTATTTGCCAGTGGAGATTTTCTTCGCCGCCGGCGTGTTCTATCTGGTCATGGCTTACGTGCTGGTACGCGGCTTCAAGCTGCTGGAGCGCTGGCTGCGCGTCGATGCCTGCCAGGGCCGCTGAAACTTCCTGCGTGCTGACGGGCGATGACTTGCTCGCCCGCTTCATCGCGCTGGATGCTTTTCTGATTGAGCATCAGGCGCTGTGGAAACCTCGACCGTTTACGCATCTTTCCCTTGCGTGGGAAACCAGTCATCCCGAATTGTCGTCCTGGCTGCGCGGGCGATCGCTGGAAGATGCAGAACGCGCGCATAACCACCCTGCTGATCTGACTGATGCGCCCGAGCCATTTGCCTCATTGGCGAAATTGTCGGCCCAACTGAATGCAGTCGGCGAATTGCCAAGGCACGCGCTTGAGGCTGCCGGGCATCGCTTGAATGTCGATGTGCCTGGGCGCAAGTGGCAGCAGATCGAGGCGTTTGCCAGTTGTCTGTCTTTCGCCTCGCATCCGACGCATTGGCTGGACTGGTGTTCCGGCAAAGGGCATCTGGGTCGACGATTGTTGAGTGAAGGGCAGCAACTGACTTGTGTCGAATATGATCCTTTGTTGGTTGCGAGCGGTCAGGCGCTGAGTCAGCGTCATGACTTGCATGCGCGGCATGTGGAGCAGGACGTACTCGCGGCGGACGCCGCTGCCGTGGTGAGCGCCAGTCACACACCCATCGCCCTGCACGCCTGCGGCGATCTGCACGTACGCCTCATGCGATTGGCGAGTGCCGCTGGATGTCAGCAGATGGCGATCGCGCCATGTTGCTACAACCGGATCAATCGCAGCGAGTATCAGCCACTGTCTTCTGAGGGTTTGCGATCAGCCCTACGGCTATCACTCGAAGATCTGGCTCTGCCGATGAGCGAAACCGTCACCGCCGGTGCGAGGGTCAAACGCCAGCGCGATACCTCGATGGCCCGACGCTTGGCTTTCGATTGTCTGCAACGGCAGTTGCGCAGTACTGACGAGTATTTGCCAACCCCATCTCTGCCGAGCGCCTGGCTGGATAAATCCTTCCCTGACTACTGTCGCGATCTGGCCGCGCTGAAAGAGTTATCCACAGTTGGACCGACGGATTGGGAAAAACTGGAAGCTACCGGTTGGCAGCGACTGGCCGAAGTACGCAACCTGGAATTGCTCCGCGGGTTGTTCCGACGGCCACTGGAGCTTTGGTTGAATCTGGATCGGGCACTGTTCCTCGTCGAACAGGGCTACGCCGTACGCCTTGGCACTTTTTGCTCAGCCCCCCTTACGCCGCGGAATTTGCTGATGTTGGCCGAACGCAAATAAAACGCGACCACCCTGTGGATAACTCTGTTGATGAATCCATAGTGGATCCAATATTTACGCCTGTTTCAAGCCATTAACAGCGCTGTTCATTTTTTGTTCACATTAATAAAAAACCGTTAAAACAGGAATTTGCGAACAAAATGAGAACGCTTCCAGAAAATCCCGCCTGACCCGATTCCATGCCAGCCGAATGTGCATAAGCCGCCAATCAAAACGACATAACCGCCTGATTGCACCCGCTCGCAGCGAATAATTGCGGCATCTCGCCCGCCTTGCTATACAAGGCCACAACGTGCCACCCGCACGCGTCCCAACAAGAACAAAACAAACCCGACAGGATGCGACCGTGACGTTTATTTCCTATGCGCAGAATTTTGAAGACGTCCGCTTGTGGCGTGCCCTCAAGCAAGTCGAAGACGGCTTCTATATCGATGTAGGAGCCAATGACCCGAACCACGATTCGGTCACCAAAGCCTTCTATGACCACGGCTGGAACGGCGTGAACGTCGAACCGATACAGAACTACTACGACGCCCTCTGTCAGCAACGTCCGCACGACACTACTGTGCAATGCATCGCCAGCGATCGGCCCGGCGAAATGACCTTCTACGCCATCCCCGATACCGGCCTGTCCACGGCCGACCCGGCGATCGCCAAACAGCACAAAGATCAAGGCATGGAGGTGCGCAGCCTCACAGTAAACTCGCGCACACTGACGTCTATCTGCGAACAATATGCCGCTGATCGATCGATCCATTTCTTGAAAATCGACGTCGAAGGCCACGAAGAAAGCGTTCTGCGCGGCATGGACTTCAATCGCTTCCGTCCCTGGATCCTCGTCATCGAGACCCCCTGGGAGCGCGACCACACGTGGGAACCGCTGGTCACCGACGCCGGTTATCAGGCGATCCTGTTCGACGGTCTCAACACCTGGTTCCTCGCCGACGAACACCGGAACCTCAAACCTGCTTTCGATATCCCACCGTGCAATCTCGACAACTTCCAGTTGTGCAAAGGCCACGCCTTCGCTCACCCGCTCAGCCCCAGCGAACTCGACACCGCCCAACAACTGGCCAACGCCCTGCAACGCGCGGAGCAGGCCGAAGCGCAACTATCGGCCTTGCAGAACAGCCGCACCGTGAAGGCCGTGCAAACCCTGCGCAATGTGCTGCGCAGGGCTTGATTAGAGCGGATGCAAAAATAGTCTGAATTCAGGGGTTTACAGGATCTTCCCAATCGCTATAATCGTCGCCCACACGCCGGTATAGCTCAGTTGGTAGAGCAACTGACTTGTAATCAGTAGGTCCCGGGTTCGACTCCTGGTGCCGGCACCATACAAAACGAAGCCCCTGCAGAAATGCAGGGGCTTTGTTGTTTCTGCTTTGTCTATATTCCTGGCACTTTCCCCCAGTGAAAGTAGCTTCTCCCTCGCACTTCGCGCGATTGGCCACACTTCATCTTACACACTTCGAAAGCGCGGACTTTGAACCGACGGTCCTCGTTTCCATCTTTATGCTAAATTATGAAATAGCAATAATTATGGTGTGCACATAAAAAGGCGTAATCGCATGAGCAGCATTTTTCAGCGACCAGAACTGGCTGAGTCAATGGCTAACCAGCTTCTTAATCCAGGTGTGCTCGACGAAGGTTTGCGCTCAGGCTTGTTTCTATCTGGTCTGCGCCGCACAGGCAAAACGACGTTTCTGAGGAATGATCTCATCCCGGCCCTGGAAGAAGCAGGCGCTTTGGTCATCTACGTCGATTGATGGAGCGACACTCTGGCTAACCCGGCAACGCTCGTGCACAACGCCATCCGGAAAACCCTGAAAGATCTGCAAACACCTGGCTCCTCTGCCTTGGAAACCTTCAAGCGAGTCAGCAATGTTGAAATCGGCGCCGCTGGGTTCAAGTTCGGCTTCAAACTCGACAGCATTGGCAACGTCGACGGCCCAACACTGGCGCAAGCACTCACCGAAGTCGTAGATCAAGCCAAGACTGATCTGGTGTTGATCATTGACGAGGTGCAGCAGGCCATTTCCTCAGACGACGGCAATCAGCTGCTCCTGGCACTCAAAGCCGTCCGCGATGCAATTAACCCTCGTCCGAAAACGCCGGGATACTTTATTTTTATCGGCACAGGTTCGCACAGAGCGCAAGTCAGCGAACTGACCGCCAAACGCAACCACGCCTTTTCCGGCGCCACGTCAGCAGCCTATCCATTGCTGAAAGGCGATTACGTTGAATTTTTGCTCAACAGACTCGCAATTACCGTGAAGCAGGACAAATTACCGTCCCTCGAAGCTGCAATCGAAGCGTTCGACACTTTGGGCAATCGGCCTGAAGAAATGCTGAAGGCCCTACGCCAACTCTTACAGCAAGAGGGCGAGCCAGATGTTTTTCTGCCAGTAATCGCCAGTACACTACGTTCGGCGGCGGCAAGCATCGAGCTGGAAAAAGTCGAGCAACTGGGTAGCTTGGCTCAAGCCGTTTTCAACAAGATCGCATCTACAGAAGGCGATGCTCGCGGAATTTTTTCCACAGACGCAGCGGCTGAATATTCAAAGTCCGTCGGGCGAGAGGTGCGGGTCGAAGAGATTCAGCCGGTAGTGATTGCGCTGGTTGCCGAGAACATCATCATGCGACGCGGGCATGGCATTTATGCGATCACCGATCAGTTCGTGCAAGAGATCTGGCTGGAGGAGCGGGCTTTGATCGAGGGAAGTTAGGCTCAAGCAGTATTGAAGCAGTATTGGGGACAGACCTCTTCGAGGGCTTTTTGGGTTCAGACCTGACTGATCTCGAACACAAACGAAATCTGCTGCTGACCCGCACTCCACACATAGCGCAAATGCTTGCCCTGCTTCGGAATCGAAACCGCCGGGGGCCGAAACGCCGCAACGCATTCATGCCCCGCCAATCGCACGCTGTTATAGAGCAAGCCCCAAGATTCAGCATCGCGCAATTGCCGCGCAAAAACCTGCGACGGCCCGTAGGCGTCCGGATCAGGCTGATGCAAATGATCAAAGCCATGACGAACGTCATGCAGCGGTTTGATCACCTGATTGACGTAAGTGCGCATGGTCAATTCGAGGTCGGCTTCCTGGGTTGCGGCGAGGAAGCGTTCCTGGTGGAAACAGGTTTCGGCGATGGCTGCGGCCTGGCTGCTGGCAGCGTAATAGACGCCGAAGGTGCCGTCGCTGAAACGGCTGCGTTTGCCGACATGGGTAAACGCGGCCATTACTGGACTGGAACCGGGGCCGGACAGGCGATCTTCGGGGCGCACGCGGGCGAGCACGCCGGCCTGCTCGATCAGACGATCATTGGTTAGCGCTTCGATGGCGTAGGCGACTTCGAGGTCTTCTGGATTGAGCACATCTTCGAACAGCGCAATCGGCGGGAAGCTGCTGTTGACGATGCGATACGCGCGCGGCCATGGCACCTCGACCAGCGTCGGCGTTTTCAACCGCGCACTCCATCGAGGTAGCGGCGCACATCGGCGATGTCGACCACCCTGCCCGCCAGCATGTAATCCAGTGCGGTTTTGCCGTTGAACGGTGCCGCGGTGTTCGGGCTGCTGACCCAAGCGTAAGCGCGCTCGCGGCTGTTGCTGAAGATGATGCTCAACGCCTTGTGAATGCCCATCAGGTAGGAGATCCGCTCAAGGGTGTCGTTAGGCAGACGTATGTTCGGCAAATGTTTGTATTTATAAAACGTGGTGTTGCCGACGCCGCCCAGCAATGTGCGTTGCTGCTCTGCGCTGCAGCCCCAACGCTCCATAAGGTTGAAGAAGAACTTCAGCGCGACGCGACCGGCTTCGGGGGCGTCGAGTTGTTCGCGTGGGATGAGGGCTGGAGATGAGGTAGGCATAGACGCCTCCTGATTTTGTCTTAGCTCAAGACTAGTACAAAACTGTAATTTTTTAGAGTTTTGATACACAAACGAACAATCGCAACAAACAGCCGCACAGAAGCCGGAGTTAAGCCGGCTTATGTATCCAGATATTCTGCGGGTAATTGCTGCCCCAAGAACAAACATCGCCATCACATTCCGGACGTCGTTCATCTCTCGCCTTCCGGCACGGTTATAACGATCCCAAGACTTCTTGAATTCAGAAGTCTGTGCACACTGTTTAGGCCGATCAGCGCGTTTTTGCGTTTTCTCCGGTTTCGCCATCAACAGTCCTCAGCATGTCGTCTATGGAGTCGAAACGCTGACGGATTTCTCGTGCTTCCATCATTGCGTGCGCCGTTTTCTCTGATGGAACTCGCACCTCGAAGGGAAGCCCCTGAGTGGCAACAACCTGTCGCAGAAAAAGTCGCATGGCGTCGCTGATGCTCAGCCCGCAAGCGTTTAAGACTTCAGTGGCACGCGTTTTCAAATCCTCATCAATGCGGCAACGCACATCGGTAGTTTTCAGTAGTGCAGCCATTACGATTACCTCGTTGTAATTTTGTAGCTACATCAGCGCTACCTCTACATTGTGGTCGGAGGGATCTTCGTCGGTCAACGCGAAGTTGATAGGTGGTTGTTAACCGCCATGGATCGAATGCCAAGCATCCATTTCAACTGCTTTGACAGGTAAGCGCTATCAGCTAAATCGCTACTCTGCCTGAGATCGTTCTGCGCATGACGCTGGCAAAAACCTCGGAGGATGTAAGCCGTTTCTCATCGGAAAAACCGCCCCCACGCACCAAAACCCAGCACTTTTTTTGACCTCCATCACCCCCACGCCACCAAAAACCCCGATCCTCTGTCAGCCTCCAGCCATCGGCGGGGGAATCAATTCGCTACTAAATCCGCGACAACTATGCTCAGGTGCAGGAATATAGCCGGCATATGGCGCCGGTTCGGTCGTTTCGTAAACAACAATACCCAGCCCACTTCAGAGGGCATTACCCATGGATAGCAGAACCTTACGCAACCTCATGCGCATCGTGCAGACCGGCTCGTTGTCGGCTGCAGCCGAGCATTCGTGCCTGACTGTGCAGGCGTTGGCTGCACAGTTGAACAAGGTCGAAGAGCAGTTCGGTTTCCGCTTGTTTCGCCGTTCAAACAAGGGGCTGACGCTGACGCCGCAAGGCACGGAGCTGACGCCCTACATCGATAAAGTGTTGATCGCCACGCGACAGATGGAGGAAAAGGTCGAGGCCCTGAAGGTGCCGGGGCAGCGGACGTTGAAGGTGGCGTTGAACAACACGCTGTCGCCTGACTTCAACCGGCGCATGATCGGACGGTTGATCGAGGTATTTCCCGATTATCAGATGGAATTCAGCTACGCCGAGTCGATGGAAAATCTCAGCAAGCTGAAAAACGAAGATTTCGACCTCGCCGTGCTGATCGGCCCGCAGCGTCCCGGCTTGCCGAGCATCGTGCTGCCGGATGTGCAGGTGCAGGTGGTTGGTGCGCATTGCGGTCAGGAAAACGATCCTTTGACCTTGCTGGGCAACAAGTTCCAGGTGCGTCCTGCAGAAGACTGTCCGTATTCCCACAGCTTTTTGCGTTTTCTCGACGCCGGCCTGGGTAATCACGAGAACGGTCAGCGCATGGTCTATTCATGCAGCGAAACCTTGACGCTGTCGCTCATCACACAGATGGATGCGGTCGGTATGGTCTCGCGTGAAGCGGCGCAGAAGAACGGCCTGACGATCTTCCCCGGTTTCGAGGATTTTCTCGAAGTGCGCCTGGCGGTGAACAATCCGGAGTTGTCGCACCAGGCGTTGAACGATGTCGTCGATATGCCGCTACATGAACGAGCCGAGCGCAATGTACGCAGCCGTCCCCACCGCCACACTGAGAAAGAGGTTTTTGCTGAAATACGCACATAGCAACGTCGGAATCGCGGCATAGAATTCCGGGCGATCGAGCTGTATCTGCCGGTCCTTGATCAACAGGGGCGTGAGGCTGATCGCAGCGACGATCGCCACCGGCAAATATTCCAGCGCCCGCGCCACGAACGGCGGCCAGTGTTCGGTGTTGATCTGCAGCGGCAAGGCACGTGGCAGAAAGGTCACGGCCATCATTAATGCCACCACCAGAATCAGGAACGTTTGGTCAGGCATACACCCACTCCGCAGCCCACAAACGTGGCGATAAATACGTTGAAGGGCGAACTGCCGATCAGGCTCAGTGCCCCCATGCAGACCACGGCGGCAGCGGCGGCGATCAGTTTTTTGCGCGTGTTGCACAGCGAGACCAGCACGTAGAGCATCATCGCCGTGAGCGCGTAATCGAGCTGATATTTGATCAAGTGCGCCGCGTACTGCGCGCAGACTGCACCGAGCAAACCGCCGAGCACCCACGAGGTGTGGCAGAACAGGTTGAAACCGATCAGATAACGCACGTTGACCGGGGCGCCAGTGCCGAGCTTGACGCTGTGGAAGGCGAAGGATTCGTCGGTCAGGCCACCGGCGTAAGCCCAACGTTCCATGCGGCTCAAGCCAAGGGCGCGCAGGGCCTTGGCCATGTACACCGACATCAGCATGTGCCGCGCATTGATCAGGAACGTGGTCAGTACGATGGTGGTCAGCGATGCGCCGCTGGAGATCAGCGCCAGCGCGGCGAATTGCGATGCGCCGGCATACACGAACAAGCACATCGCCACCGGCAGCCACATCGGCAAACCAGCGTTGACCGCCATCAGCCCGAAGACAAACGACACGGTGAAATACCCGGCGACCACCGGGCTGGCTTCGGCAAACGTGCGCGACGGCTGATGAGTCGCCATCAACGGTGCGCTGCCGGACCTTTCATTCATAGATCCCTCTCAAATGTCCGTTCGCCGTGAGGTTCGCAAAAACCCTGGGCGGTCCAGAATCGCTTGCCCGCGAGGTTAGCATCGTCGACGAACAGAAACATCCGCAGAACCCCGACCCGCTTCATGTCGGATGACGCGGCTTCGACCAGGCGCTGACCCACGCCCTGGCTGCGGTAGCGCGGGCTGACGGCCAGATGATTGATCGTGCCGCGGCTGCCGAGCATGCCGCCCAGCACCGCGCCGACGATCTCGCCGTCGACATCGAACGCCAGGTACGCCGTGGTGGTTTTCTGGATCAACACGCCGCGCAGGCATTTGGCGTCCTGCCATTCGCAGAACGACACTTCGTTGAACTGGCGGAAGAAGCGTTCCATGCGTTGCGCATCCTTGGCCGTAGCCCGGCGCAGGACCACTGGCGTCGAGCATTCGACGCCGTCGATTGGGGTGATCTGATTAGCGAACAATGTCGAAAGCGGTCCCGGGCCGCGAGAAGGAAATTGCCAGAATCTGCCGGTACGCCATGGCATGCGTGTGAGTGTTGCGCGCCGGGGTCACGTAGTGACGCATGTCGCGATCGAGGAAGTAGGTGGTGTCGAGAATTTCCTCGTAGGTGGTCGCCGCCAATTGATGCTTGTGGATGTCGTACAGACGACTCTCCGCACCCTCGACGTTATTGCGTCCCCAGAAGTGCACGCCGCTGAACGGATAGCCATCGCAGTGAATGCCTTCGGGAGTGATTTCCAGCTGTTTGCCGGGTTTGATCTCGATGCGAATCTGATGGATCTGGCATTGCCAGATTTCATCGTGCAACTCTTCCGGCAGAACGCTCTTGTACACTTCGAAATCGGTGTCGATCAGGCTGCGCATCACCGGTGAAGAGATCACTTCTTCGGAAAAGTCCTGAAAGTGCCGTACCACGCCGCCGACATAGGCGTTGTTCGCTTTCGATTGCACATAGGCGCGATGCTCGAGTTGTTTGAGTTCGCGGGTTTTCGGGTTGTATTCAAAGTCGCTGTAACGACGGTAGCGCATGCCGGCTTCGGCCTGACCGTAATAGCTGTCAGGCTCCATGTTTTCCCAACTCTTGGTCAGTCTGACGAAGTCGGCAAAATGACCGTAGAGATTGAAGTCACCACCCTGGACGTTGACAAACTTGTCGCGCCGTAGCGATTCGCCCACTTCTCTGTTCAAAACGATCATTACCAGATTCTCCGCTGCGTTGAACGCCCTAATCTATTAGGTGGAGAATTTGCGTCCATGAGAAAGAATTTCAGGCATTTGAAGTGTTGTTTGAAACGAAACCTGCAGCGCATCGAAAACAACTTTTACATGACAAAAACACTGGTTATTTCCGGTTTCGACTGAAAAACCGTCGAAAAAAAACCCCGAACGAATCGGGGTTTTCTCATTTTTCTTACAGCATTTCGATCATCAGAAGATATTGATCGGATAGTCCACGAATACTCGCACTTCGTTACCGCTGACGTTGTACTCGCTGGATTTCTGCGAGACACGCAGGATCGAGCTGCGCAGCTTCACGCTCAGGTCTTTGGCCGGACCACTTTGCACGACGTACTTGAACTGGTTGAAGATCTCGCGCTCGGTGCCGCCTTCGCTGGTGGAGGTGGTGATGTTGTCGCCACGCACGTAAGCGAAGTTGTAGCTCAGACCCGGAACGCCGAACGCACTGAAGTCCAGGCCGTAGCCCAGCTGCCAGCTGCGTTCATCTTCGGCGTTGAAGTCCGACCAGTAGGAGTTGGCCAGGTAGATGGTATTGCCACCGTCACCGACACGCCCCTGATCTTTCTGATAACCGCCGTAGGCGTAACCCAGGTTGCTGTCGCCGGTGGAACGCTGGTGCGCCACGGTGAACGAGTGCGGGCCGGTGGCGAAGGTCGCCGCCAGGCTCCAGATCTTGTTGTCGTCGCCGGTTACACCGTTTTCGCGGACATAGGAGTTGTCCAGTTTGGTGCGATAGCCGTTGAAGTCCAGGGTCAGCGACTGGTCCTTGTTGAACGGAATCACGTAGTTGGCGTTCACGTACTGTTTCTTCAAGACGTCTTCAACGTCCGACGCATAGAGCGCGCCTTTGAAGCGTTCGGTGAACTGATAGCTGCCGCCCAATACATTGATCGACTTCAGACCGCCGCTGTCACGGCCTTCATCGCTCTTGCGCGATTCAGCGGTAAAACGACCGGCATTCAACTCCAGACCTTTGATCTCACGGGAGGTGATCAAAGTACCGGTGTAGCTTTCCGGCAACAGACGCACGTTGTCGTAACTCAGCACCGGCAGGGCCGGCATCTGGTCGCCGTAGGTCAGCACGGTGTTGGAGAAACGGAATTTGACCGCTGCGCCGCCCTTGGCGATGTCGTGGTTGGCGCTACCGTCATTTTCCTGCTTGAAGAAGTCGATGCCTTGCGCGCCGGTGCGTCCCTTGCCACCGTCCAGACGCAGTGCGTACAGACCAAAGGCGTCAACACCGACACCCACGGTGCCTTGGGTGAAGCCGGACGAGAACGTCCCGATCGCCGCCTGGCCCCACTCGGCTTTGTCCGGGCGACCGTCTTTGTAATCACGATTGATGTAGGCGTTGCGCAGCAGCACTTTGAGGCTGCTGTCTTCAACGAAACCCTTGGATTCGGCCTGGTCGTTAGCCATGGCCTGTGTAGCACTCAACATCCCCAGTGCGATCAGACTGATTCGCTTGTTCAACATTTTGTTTTCCTTATTACGGGTTGAAACGCGCTGTGTCGAACGGCTGAAACGGCGCTTTTGCACTCTTGTATTCACCCCGAAACAAAAAGACCCGCCGACGGATACGTCATGGCGGGCCTGCTCCTTATTTTGAGTCATGGCGGTTAGCCACAGGCGTTGGGCGGAATCGTAGCCGCGCCCTTAACAGTGTGTCAATTTCAAGAATCGTCTTTAAATAGGCGAAAAACGTCTAAGAAACGTAAATTCTTAGCTGGGCGATTGCAGGAAAACCAGATTAAGCAGGGAGTTTTGATTAGTGGGAGCGAGCCTGCTCGCGAAAAGCGGTGGATCAGTCAACGAGTCATTGGCAGGGCGGACGCCTTCGCGAGCAGGCTCGCTCGCACCTTTGAATACCTGTAGATAAAATTCAGGCAAAAAAAAGCGCCGCCATCCCGGCAGCGCTTTGATCAATCCCTGTTACTCCTGTCCTTCCATCACATCCCACAACGCTTCCAGTTCGGCCTCGCTGAACAGCCCAGCGGGGTAGCGCTCGATCATCATCCGGCGCGGATCAGGTTCTCTGATCTGACGCGTTCCATTGGACTTCAACCAGTGCGCGACAAGCTGGAGCGATTCGCCATTGACGGCCATGGGATGCACAGTCCGCTCGCTGACTACGTTCACTTCGGCGTTCATTTCAGCGCTCTCCCCCGTTCATGAGCGGCTAAGTTATCCAAGGTTTGTGACAGAACTGTTGAAGTTCCCCGCCCTCCCTAGTGCAACAGAAGCAATACAAGAGCTATGCCAAAGCGCACCGAGCAGCGACCGGCGGATACAAACAAGCCCGCGGTCCTGACGGGCTGCGGGCTTGCTTTCATGCGTAGCGAGCTAATCATTGCCAGGCTGATTTGTTAACCAACTCAAGCTGTTACGACTCAACTCACTCTTTGTGCGGCGCCGGCTGTTGCTGGGTAAGGCAGTGAATATTGCCGCCACCCAGTAACAGTTCGCGGCCCGGCACCATCACCACTTCGTGCTGCGGGAACAGCTTCTGCAGGATTTCCTTGGCTGGCGCGTCCATCGGGTCATCGAAGCTCGGCGCGATGATGCCGCCGTTGACGATCAGGAAATTCACGTAGGAACCGGCCAGGCGCACGGACGGATTACGCTCCTGCGAGCCGTCCACCGGATCGACCCCGGCGCACTCTTCCTCGGTCGCATACAACGGCCCCGGAATCGGCATTTTGTGCACCGTGAACGGGCGGCCCTTGGCGTCGGTGCTGTCTTGCAGCACGCGCATTGCGGCCTGGCAGCGTGGATAGTTCGGATCCTGCGGATCATCGGTCCACGCCAGCAATACTTCCCCCGGGCGCACGTAGCAGCAAAAGTTATCCACATGGCCGTCGGTTTCGTCGTTGAACAGACCATCCGGCAGCCAGATGATCTTGTCCACGGACAGGTTGTCACTGAGCACCGCTTCGATTTCTTCGCGGCTCAGGTGCGGGTTGCGATTGCGGTTGAGCAGGCATTCTTCGGTGGTGATCAAAGTGCCTTCGCCGTCGACATGAATCGAACCGCCTTCGAGCACGAAACCTTCAGTGCGGTAGCGCGGGCTGCGCTCGATCTCGAGGATTTTGCCGCCGACCTGCGAGTCACGATTCCACGGCGCATACAGACCGCCATCGAAACCACCCCAGGCGTTGAAATCCCAGTTCACACCGCGCACTTCGCCACGGTTGTTGATGACGAAGGTCGGGCCGCTGTCGCGAACCCAGGCGTCGTCGCTGGACATTTCCACCACGCGGATATTCGGCACATCGAGACGCGCGCGGGCGTTTTCGTACTGGCCGGCGGAGACGGCAACGGTCACTGGCTCGAAACGGGCGATGGCTTTGGCTACCGCGACGTGCGCGGCCTGCGCCGGTTTGCCACCCAGACGCCAGTTGTCCGGCCGCTCGGGCCAGATCATCCAGGTCTGGGTTTGTGGCGCCCACTCGGCGGGCATGTAGAAGCCGTCGGCGCGTGGGGTACTTTTCAATGTGGTCATCAGGACTCCAGGGAACCGTCGAGGGTTTTCAACGCGCCGTACAGATTCGGCCGGCGGTCGCGGAATGAACCCCACGCGCTGCGAATATGCTCCAGCTCGTCGAGGTTGAACGTGTGCACAAGAATACCTTCTTCGGTTTTATTCAGCTCCTGCACTTTTTCGCCGAACTGGTTGGCGATGAACGAAGAACCATAGAAAGTGATGTCATAGCCGTCCTGTTCTTCGTTGCCGATGCGGTTGCTGGCGATCAGCGGCATCAGGTTGGCGCCGGCATGGCCCTGCTGCACACGTTGCCAGTGATCGCGCGAAGAAATGCTCTTGTCATGTGGCTCGCTGCCAATGGCGGTCGGATAGAACAGGATTTCCGCGCCTTGCAGGGCCATGCTGCGGGCCGCTTCCGGAAACCACTGATCCCAGCAGATGCCTACGCCGATTTTCGCGTAACGGGTGTTCCACACTTTGAAACCGGTGTCGCCCGGGTTGAAGTAATACTTCTCGTGATAGCCCGGGCCGTCCGGGATGTGGCTTTTACGATAAATCCCGAGGTTGCTGCCATCAGCGTCGATGATCGCGATGCTGTTGAAGCGCGCCCGCCCGGCCAGCTCGTAGAAGCTGATCGGCAACACCACTCGAAGTTCTTGGGCGATTTTCTGGAAATGCCTGATGGCGACGTTTTCTTCAACGGTCGTTGCCAGTTGCAGGTAATCCGGATTCGGCTTCTGGCAAAAGTACGGTGCCTCGAACAGCTCTTGAATGAGGATGATCTGCGCACCTTTGGCGGCGGCTTCACGCACCAGCCTTTCAGCAGTTTCGAGGTTGGCTTCAAGATCCCACGAACAGGCCATCTGCGTGGCGGCGACGGTAACGATACGGCTCATGAATCATCTCCGGGCTAGTGCTTTGACGGTCGACGAATTCGACCGAAAAGAAACGCGCGCACCGGACAAGAGATCGCCAAGGCCGGGGCAATGGCGACTTTATAACCGATAAATATCGGCTTTAAAACCTATAAATCAGAAAATACGCTATTTAAACCCTGAACAAGTCGATAAAAATCGAACTTTAGACCGAATACAAATGTGGGACCGAGCCTGCTCGCGAATGCGGTGTGTCTGTCACCGCATTTGGCGACTGATACAAAGCTTTCGCGAGCAGGCTCGCTCCCACATGGGATGTGCCGTGCTTACAAGCCTTCGGTAAGCACCCGATCCAGCATGTCGACAAAGAAATCCACGCTCTGGCGCGACGTCACCATCGGTGGTTTGATCTTGAGGATGTTCAAGTCATCGCCGGTCGGCTGCATGAAAATCCCCAGCTCACGCAGGCGGTCACACAGCAACGCAGTCTCGGCGGTTGCCGGTTCCAGCGTCTGCCGATTGCGGATCAGCTCAAGTCCCAGATAAAACCCTGAGCCGTGTACCGCGCCAACCAGCGGATGTTTATCGATCAACGCTTCCAGTCGCGCCTTGAAGTGGCCGCCGACGACTTGGGCGTTTTCCCAGAGCTTTTCTTCTGCCATAACGTCCAGCACTGCCATGCCGATCTGACAACTGACCGGACTGCCGCCCGCCGAGGAGAAGAAGTAGCCCTCGGCCTCCAGCGCCTCGGCTATCTCTCGACGAGTGATCACCGCGCCAAGAGGCTGACCGTTGCCCATGCCTTTGGCCATGGTGATGATGTCCGGCACCACGCCCTGATCTTCGAAGCCCCAAAAGAATTTGCCCATGCGCCCATAACCGACCTGCACCTCGTCAGCGATGCACACCCCGCCCTGTGCACGCACCAGCGCATAGACCTTTTGCAGATAACCCGCCGGCAACGAAATACCGCCGGCATTGCCGTACACCGGCTCGCAAATGAAACCGGCCAGTTGCCGCTTCTGCTCGGCAAGTTTTCGCAGATGATGTTCGACGCTGCGCACGTAATCCGGCGCCGAATCGGGGCCACGGAATTCGCCGCGATAGGTGTTCGGCGCCGTCACTGGGTGCACCCAGTCCGGGCGGCTTTCCAGAGCTTTCGGGTTGTCGGCAATCGACGTTGAAACCGCATCCGCGCCGACCGTCCAGCCATGATAGGCCTCGAGGACACTGATCATGTCGCGCCCGCCGCTGTAGGCCCAGGCCAGGCGAATCGCCAGGTCATTGGCCTCGCTGCCGCTGTTGACCAGGAACACCCGATCCATGCCCTTCGGTGCGAGCTTGAGCAAGCGTTCGGAAAACTCGGCGACTGCCGCATAGTTGAACCGCGAGTTGGTATTGAGCAACGACCATTGCCGCGCCGCGACCGCCGCCATGCGCGGGTGGCCGTGGCCCAGGACTGCAACGTTGTTGAGCATGTCCAGATACGATCGGCCGTGCATGTCGATCAGGTGATTGCGCCAGCCGCGCTCGATGCGTGGCGGGTCGACGTAATAGTGTTTTTGCGTACGGGCGAAACTGGCATCGCGACGCGCGAGCAGGGTTTGCGCGTCCAGCTCTGGCTCGGCATCGCAGGCGAGGCCAAGCAACGTCGCCGGTGACGGGCACAACGCCTGCCAGGCCAGTGCCCGGGACGGCGTGCAGAACAGAGGCGCGTCGAGCTCTGCTGCTCGGCACAATTGCACGAGCAAAGGCCCGCTGACCTTACCGATTCGCTGGCCATGGTCCATCGCTGCGCCAGGGTCAGGGAATGGCGTCACGCCCCATAGCCGAACACTGAACTGCGGCCCGTCAAGCCGCAGCGCACCGTCCGCCGTATGACTCAGAACACCCGCGAACGGTGCTTGCACGTCGGTTCCAGGCGGCACATGCAATTCGACATGCAGCGGGAACGTATCCGGTTCGGTCGCGCTGTCCGGCCGCGTGCGTGACAAGCGGTACTGGCCATAACGCGTGGCCGCCAGCCCGTGCACCGTTGCGGCCCCTGCCAGCAAACGCTGATCAATGCCCTGCTGCTCCCAATTGCCGGCCTCGAAGTGCGGGCTCAGCACACCCAAGTCGATCAGGGCAAATTCGCGCCCGACCAGGCCGGGCAGCAGTGGCGCAAATTGAATGTTTTCGACACTGGGCAGGGACTGGCCCACGGCCGTCAGAATCGCCGCCTCCATCAGCGCCAGTGGCACCGAGGTCGCGACGCGGAAGATCTCCCACTCATGACTGAGGTTGTCGCGGCTGTAGGTATTGCCCGGATCGACGCTCACCTGCTGCTCGCCACTGAGCACCAGCACCGCCGCTCGCGCGACGATCAACGGCCACAGCGCTTGCAGCTCTTCGTAGTGCAACGGATTGACCGCGTGATACGCCTTGACCGCCGGCAGGATGACAAATGGATCGCCATCGGCGTGATGCAGCAAAGCCGCACAGGTCACCGATAGATCGGTGATACGCCACGTACGCACCAGATCACCGAAATCGATCACCCCTTGCAACTGCCAATGCCGCTGAACATCGCGCTGCCAGACGACATTGTCATCGGTGATATCCATGTGAATCGCCTGCACCGGCAACTTGTCCAGCAGCGGCTGCAAATGGCGCTCGGCCTGCTCGGCGGCAGCGCCTATCGCCGCGCGCTGCTGCTCGTCGCTGATTACCGGCAACAGGTGATTGATCAACGCGTTGGCATGGCGCGCGTCCCACTGCAAGGTGCGCTCGAGGCCGGGGTGATCGAAGCCTGCCAGCGCCAGATCCATCTCTCCACAGAGTCGGCCAAAACCGGCGACCACGTCCTGACCAAGATGATCGAAATCGGTCAACGGCTGCCCGTCGATGTACTCCAGCAACCGCACATGCACCGCTTCGCCATTGGCGTGCAGCGCCAACAGGTCTTCGCCGTTATTGGCAGCGATCACGCGCGGCACCTTGATCGCCGAGTGCTCGGCCAGATACTTGAGCCCGGCGTGCTGGGCCTGCAGCTCCGAAAGCGCGTAGTCACCCCGACAGACTTTCAACACGAAGCGCCCGCGCGCACTGTCGACGCGATAATTCAGATCCTGCTGGCTGCCCAGCGCCTGCAACGTGCCACCAAGCCCGTAATATTCGGCCAGCCATTGCAGCGCCTGCGCTTCTGAAACCTGCGGACCGGGCAAACTGGCGCGATGAATCAACGTGGCGAGCGGCATGAAACGACCCCTGACATTTTATTAGGCGCTTATATCGCCATTGCTCCCGGCGATACGCAACCCTTTATAACGAAGACCGACCAGAAGAAGGCCGCCCTGCCGTCGCGATAGCCTTCCAGTCAAATTTACCTACATGACTTTCAGATTGTGTTTCCGCGCAGCTCTGTGCAACCTGCGCCCTGAATTTCACAGCACGGATGCAAGACCAAGTCATGTCCCATCGTCGCCTCCTTGTTTTGCCACAGGGCATGGGAGAGCGAGGTTTGCGCTACGAGGTTGAGGGCTGGGATGGCCAGTATTACCACGAGGAACGCTGGTATTTTGGCGAGGTGGATTGACGCCTCCACGCAGTCGGCACTCGCGCCTCGCAGCGCTTTGCGCAAGAATGTCGCCCGTTCGCCTTGAATCTATGGAAATACTCATGAATGTAATCACCACCGACCTGCCCGGTGTTCTGATCATCGAACCGAAGGTGTTTGGTGACGAGCGCGGTTTTTTCTACGAGAGTTTCAACGCCAAGGCGTTTCTGGAAGCAACCGGCCTCGATGTTCAATTTGTGCAGGACAACCATTCGCGGTCACAAAAAGGCGTACTGCGTGGCCTGCATTACCAACTGCAGCAAACCCAGGGCAAACTGGTTCGGGTGACCGCCGGTGAAGTGCTCGATGTTGCCGTGGACATCCGCCGCAGCTCGCCCGATTTCGGCAAATGGGTGGCCGTGCGTCTGTCTGCCGACAACCACCGGCAGATGTGGATACCGGAGGGTTTTGCCCATGGCTTTGTGGTGCTGAGCGATTACGCCGAATTTCTTTACAAGACCACTGATTACTACTCACCCTCAGCCGAACGCGCGATCCGCTGGGATGACCCGGACCTGGGCATCGACTGGCAACTGGACGCAGCGCCGAGACTGTCGACCAAGGATCAGGCGGCCGCACTTTTCAAGGACGCTGACGTCTTCGCCTGAGGCCAGGTCTGGACGAAAACTCGCCAAGCGGTGATCAGGCAAGGCAAAAACAGGCGAGGAAGCGGAGTCCAGGCCCCCTAAATGAGCATTCCGAGCCTGTTTTTAACGCAGCATGATCGACGCGCAGGCAGTTTTCGTACAGAGCAGAGGCATAATGCGCCTGTCCCTACAGGCGTATCCGGCTCATGAAACCAACACTCCCCCGCAGACCCCGCTGGCGCAGCCTCGCGCTGTTGGCCCTGTGCCTGGCGCCGCTGCTGTGGCCGCTGGAACACCTTGCCGAACGCTATTACCGCAGCGAACTCGCCGGGCAGAATCGCCAGACCCTCGACCTCTACGTCGCCAACCTGCTCGGCACCCTGCATCGCTATGAAGTGCTGCCGCAGATCCTCGGCGACCTGCCCGCCCTGCGTGCGGTGCTCGGTGCGCCGGACGACGGCGTGACCCAAGGCAACGCCAATCGTTTGCTGAAAAACATCGCGGCGCAGACCGGCGCCGAAGTCATGTACCTGATGGACACGTCCGGCCAGACACTGGCGGCGTCGAACTGGGACAAACGTGACAGCTTCGTCGGCCGCAACTTCGCCTTCCGCCCGTATTTCAGCGAAGCCATGGCCGGACGCCTCGGACGCTTCTTCGGCCTCGGCACCACCTCGGCCAAACGCGGTTATTTCTTCGCCGCTGCCGTGCGCAACGGCGAGAAAATCATCGGCGTGCTGGTGATCAAGGTCGACCTCGACCACACCGAAAGCCTGTGGGGCAAAACCCCTGAGCAATTGCTGGTGACCGACCACAACGGCGTGGTCATTCTTACCTCGCGTCCGGAGTGGCGTTTCCGATCAACCCGGGAACTGAGTGATTCCGAGCGCGCCGCGATCACCGCGATCCAGCCCTACCCGACCCGCGAACCCAGACCGCTGAACCTCAGCCCTGACGCGTGGCTGACGCAGACCCACGACATTGCCGAAACCGGCTGGAGCGTGAGCATTCTCGCTCCGCGCACATTGATCGATCGCCCGGTGCGCACCGTAGTCGCGATCGGCGGCGCCACGCTGTTGGTGGTCATGCTGCTGGTGGGCTTGATGATGCAGCGGCGTCGGCATTATCTGGAGCGCATCGCTTTCGAAGCCAAGGCCCGCCGCGAGCTGGAAGGCCGGGTCGCCGAACGGACCAGCGATCTGGAAGGCCTCAACCGACGCCTGAAGCAGGAAGTGCTCGAGCGTGAGCACGCGCAGCAGGAGCTGGTGCGCGCCCAGGACGATCTGGTTCAGGCCGGCAAGCTGTCGGCGCTGGGCACCATGTCGGCGAGCATCAGCCACGAACTCAATCAGCCACTGGCGGCGATTCGCAGCTATGCAGAGAACGCCGAGGTGCTGCTCGACCATCAACGCACCGACGACGCGCGCGGCAACCTCAAACTGATCAGCGAACTGACCGGGCGTATGGCCTCGATCATCGCCCACCTGCGCGCCTTCGCCCGCCGCGATCGCCATGCACCGGAAAGTGTCGCGCTGCAACCGGCGCTGGACGATGCGCTGGCATTGCTGGCCAAACGTCGGCGCAGTATGGAAGTCGAGCTGATCCGCGACCTGCCTGCCGCCACGCTGTGGGTCGAGGCCGGCGAAACCCGATTGCGCCAAGTGCTCGGCAATCTGCTGGCCAACGCGCTTGATGCGCTGACCGAAAAAGGCCCGCCGCGCAAATTGTGGCTGAGCGCCGAAGCCACCGCCGAAGGCGTCAATCTGTACATTCGCGACAACGGCCCCGGGTTCTGCATGGAAGCCCTTGGCCGCGCCAGCGAGCCCTTCTACACCACCAAGACCCGCACGCAAGGCCTGGGTCTGGGGCTGGCCATTTGCGAAACGCTGATGCGCGCCTTCGGTGGTGAGCTGTCGTTCGCCAACCACAAGCAAGGCGGCGCCCTGATCACCCTGCGCCTGCGCGCCGGTGCACCCGGAGTCAGCCTGCAACCGTCCGAGGATCGAAGTGCATGACCATCGACAATCGCATCCAGGTAGTGTTGATCGACGACGATCCGCACCTGCGCCAGGCCCTCGGCCAGACCCTGGACCTGGCCGGTCTGAAAATCCTGCCACTGTCCGAAGCCAAAGGCCTGGCCGCACAGCTTGAGCGTGACTGGCCGGGTGTGGTGGTCAGCGACATTCGCATGCCGGGTATGGACGGCCTCGAACTGCTCAATGAATTGCATGCACAGGATCCCGAGTTGCCGGTGCTGCTGATCACCGGCCATGGCGACGTACCGCTGGCGGTGCAGGCGATGCGCGCCGGCGCTTACGACTTTCTGGAAAAACCCTTTGCCAGCGACGCCCTGCTCGACAGCGTGCGTCGTGCGCTGTCCTTGCGCCGCTTGGTGCTGGACAACCGCAGCCTGCGTCTGGCCTTGAGCGACCGCAACGAACTGAGCGCGCGACTGGTTGGCCACTCGACCCCGATGCTGCGCCTGCGTGAGCAGATCGGCGCGCTGGCGGCGACCAAGGCCGACGTGCTGATCCTCGGCGAAACCGGCGCCGGCAAAGAGGTCGTTGCCCGTGCACTGCATGACTTGTCGAGCCGGCGCAACGGTCCGTTCGTGGCGATCAACGCCGGCGCACTCGCCGAATCGGTGGTGGAAAGCGAGTTGTTCGGCCACGAGCCCGGCGCCTTCACCGGCGCGCAGAAGCGCCGCATCGGCAAATTCGAATTCGCCAACGGCGGCACGCTGTTCCTCGACGAAATCGAGAGTATGAGCATGGACGTGCAAGTGAAATTGCTGCGCATGCTGCAAGAGCGGGTCGTCGAACGCCTGGGCGGCAATCAGTTGATCCCGCTGGACATCCGGGTCATCGCCGCGACCAAGGAAGACCTGCGCCAGGCGGCGGACCAGGGCCGCTTCCGCGCCGACTTGTATTACCGCCTCAACGTCGCACCGCTGCGTATCCCGCCCCTGCGCGAACGCGGTGAAGACGCATTGGTGCTGTTCCAGCATTACGCCGACGAAGCCAGCGCTCGCCACGGTTTGCCGCCCCACGAACTGCAACCGGCGCAACGCGCATTGCTGCTGCGCCACACTTGGCCGGGCAACGTACGCGAATTGCAAAATGCCGCCGAGCGTTTTGCGCTGGGCCTGGAGCTGGCATTGGATAGCAGCGCTGACGGCAGCGGCGCCGCGCCTGTGGAAATGGTCAACGGCGGCCTCAGCGAGCAAGTGGAAAACTTCGAGAAGTCGTTGATCGCCGCCGAACTGGCGCGCTCGCACAGTTCGGTACGCAGCCTCGCCGAAGCCTTGGGTATTCCGCGCAAGACTCTGCACGACAAGTTGCGCAAACATGGCCTGAATTTCGGCGACAGCAGCCACGGGGAAGAGAGCGAATGAGCAGCGCAAGCGAATACCTGGAAACGGTGCTGCATCACGACATTCCGCTGACCGTCGAGATGGGGCTCAAGGTGCTTGAGTGGCGAGAGCAGCAATTGAGCCTGCACCTGCCCCTCGCGCCCAACGTCAATCACAAGAGCACCCTGTTTGGCGGCAGCCTCTACTGCGGCGCGGTGCTGGCCGGTTGGGGCTGGTTGCATTTACGTCTGAAAGAAGAAGGGATTACCGACGGACACATCGTCATCCAGGAAGGGCAGATCAGTTATCCGCTGCCCGTGACAGGGGACGCCGTGGCCATATGTCCGCCGCCGGATGCAGCGGTGTGGAAGCGGTTTTTGGCGATGTATCGGCGTTATGGGCGGGCGCGGTTGACGCTGGAAACGCGGATTTTGAATGCGGGAAGTCAGGCCGAGGCGGTGAGATTTACCGGGCAGTACGTGTTGCACAGCTGAAGATCAAAAGCCCCCTCACCCTAGCCCTCTCCCGAGGGAGAGGGCTAGGGTGAGGGGGAATTCCGGATCAGCAGTTAACCTCGAGCCAACTTCAACAATCTCTCGCGCCACGCAGCCTTCGCCGGCAGCGCCAGAAAGAATTGATTCAACAGCGATTCCCGTGGCGGATAACTGAACGCCTCGCCGCGCAGATCCAGCACCTCGCCACCCGCCCCTTCCAGCACCCCCTGAGCTGCCGCCGTGTCCCACTGCGAAGTGGGCGCCAGGCGTGGATAGCAATCGGCCGCACCTTCGGCCAACAGGCAAAATTTCAACGAACTGCCGATATTGGTCAGTTGCAGCTCACCGAGACTCGCGCTCAACCCGGCCAGCAGACGCTCTTGCTCAGGACTTGAATGACGGCGGCTGGCGACCACAGTAAACGCCTCGCCCGGCGCAGGCACGTCGCGCACCTGAATCGGCACCGGCGTTGCGCCCTTGTCGCCACGCCAGGCACCCAGTTCGGCGCCGCCGACGTAAAAACGACCGTTGGTCGGCATCGTCACCACGCCAAACACCACTCGGCCGTTTTCGATCAGTGCGATGTTGACGGTGAACTCCTCGCTGCCGCTGATGAACTCCTTGGTTCCGTCCAGCGGATCCACCAGCCACCAGCGCTGCCAGCCGGCGCGCACGTTCTGCGGGATATCGGCGTCCTCTTCGGACAGCACTGGAATGCTCGGATCAAGCGCCGTCAGCCCGGCAACGATCAGGTGATGTGCTGCCATGTCAGCAGCCGTCACCGGCGAATCATCGGACTTGGCCGTGACTTCAACACCGGCACGCCAGAACGGCAGAATCGCCTCGCCGGCCTGTAACGCCAGCTCGACCACCGGTGCCATCAACGGATGGGGAAAATTCATCAACGTCTCACTCATAGCTGAACACCCCGCGCTGGGTCAGCAGGTCACGGGTCAAATACAGCGCCGCCAACGCGCGGCCTTCGGTAAATTGCGGATTGAGCGCCAGCGCCGACAGTTCGCGCAGATTGACCTTATCGACGCGCATCGGCTCAGGCTCATCGCCTTCCAGCCGTTCCTCGTAAAGATCCGTGGCGAGGACGACTTGAATCTTCTGACTCATGTAACCGGGCGACAGCGACAGCTCGGTCAGATGTTCCAGTTGGCGCGCGCCATAACCGGCCTCTTCCTTGAGCTCCCGCTCGGCCGCCGCCAGCACATCTTCGCCCGGTTCGATCAGGCCTTTGGGCAGAGACAGTTCGTACTCCTCGGTCCCGCCGCAATACTCTTCGATCAGCACCGCATGCTCGGCGTCGAGCATCGCGACGATCATTACCGCGCCATACCCCGCGCCTTTGCCGACCAGACGCTCGTAGGTGCGCTCCACGCCATTGGAAAATCGCAGCTTGAGTTCTTCGACGCGAAACAGGCGACTGGTGGCGACGATCTCGCGGGCAAGTACGGTGGGTTTCTGGCGCATGCAAAGCTCCTTGGCGTGAACGCGCTACTATAACGCGGCTTTCCCGATTGTTTGCGTCGGATATCCTTTCACCGTTCGAGACGTTGCCATGCCCTCTTTACCGTGGTCCGACATCGATACCGTTCTGCTCGACATGGACGGCACGCTGCTGGATCTGCACTTCGACAACCATTTCTGGCTCGAGCACCTGCCCCAGCGCTACGCCGAACTGCACGGCATCAGCCGGGCGATGGCAGAGCTGGAATTGCAGCCGTTGTTCGAACGCCACGCCGGCCAGTTGCAGTGGTACTGCCTGGATTTCTGGAGCGCGGAGCTGAAACTGTCGGTGCGGGAACTGAAACAGGAAACCGCGCACTTGATTGCCCTGCGCGCGGATGCCGACACCTTTCTCGCCGCGATCAAGCGTGCCGGCAAACGGGTGATCATGATCACCAATGCGCACCGCGATTCGCTGTCGTTGAAACTGGAACGGATCGAACTGGCGCCCTACTTCGAGCGGCTGATCAGCTCGCATGACTATGGTTTTCCCAAAGAGAACCCACAGTTCTGGGACGCCTTGCAGGCGGACATCGGTTTTGATCCGGCGCGCAGCCTGTTTATCGACGACACTTTGCCGATCCTGCGCAGTGCACGGGATTTTGGCGTGGCGCATTTGCTCGCAGTGAAAGAACCCGACAGCCGCAAAGGGCCGAAGGACACGGCGGAGTTCGCTGCAGTCGGGGATTATCGCGATCTGATTACCGGACTCTGATCCCTGTAGGAGCTGCCGAAGGCTGCGATCTTTTGATCCTGGTTTTAAAAATCAAAGTCAAAAGATCGCAGCCTTCGGCAGCTCCTACATGACTGCGTTATTTTGGAATGCGCAGTTTTTGTCCCGGATAGATCTTGTTCACATCCTTGAGCATCGGTTTATTGGCATCGAAGATTTTCTGGTACTGGTTGGCATTGCCATAGACGCGCAGTGAGATCGCACTAAGCGTGTCACCTGCCTTGACCTCGACAAGCTCGGCGGCCGCCACAACCGGGCCGGTCACGGTGATCTGATCATCGACGCTGCCTACGCCCGCAATGTTGCCTAGCGCAAGCAGAACCTTTTCCTTTTCTTCCTGGCTCGCCACTTCACCGGTCACCGTCACCTTGTCGCCATCCACGGTCGCCTGCACGTTGGGATTGCCCAACCCGACCTTGCTGATATGTTCCTTCAACTGCTCACTCGCATTGGCATTGCCTGGGGTCAACAGATCAATCAGCTTCTCACCGGCCTCTTTCACAAAGCTCAACAGACTCATAGCACACACTCCTTGATTTGGGTTCCAGTCGTCCAAGCCTAGACCACCCCAGCCAAACCCGGTTCCAGTCCGACCAATGACGCTGCCGCGCCGCAGGCGGTAGAATCGCCACACCCCGCCAACCGCCCGGAGCGAAGATGGACATCAAGCAGCTGAAATTCCTCATCGCCCTCGACGAAACCCGCCATTTCGGCCAGGCCGCCGCGCGCTGCCACATCACCCAGCCGACCCTGTCGATGCGTTTGCGCAGCCTTGAAGAAGAACTTGATCTGCCACTGGTCAACCGCGGCCAGCGCTTCGAAGGCTTCACCGCGCCGGGCGAGCGTGTGCTGGCCTGGGCGCGCACGGTACTGGCGGCCTACGACGGCTTGCAGGCGGAAGCGGCGGCCTGTCGCGGCAACCTGATCGGTACGCTGCGCCTGGGTGTGGTGCCGCTGTCGAGTTTCGATCCGTTACCGCTGATGCAACGTCTGCACGCAGCGCACCCGGAACTGCGCTTCGAGCTGTCCTCGCTAAGCTCCGAGCAGGTGCTCGAACACTTGGCGAACAACCGCATCGACATCGGCGTTTCCTATCTGGAGCGTCTGGACAGTGAGCGCTTCGATTCGCTGGCCTTCAACGAGACCCGCATGGGCCTGCTCTACGACGAGCGCTCGTTCAGCTTCGGCGAAGCGCCCCTGAGCTGGGAATCGCTGATCGAGCTGCCGCTGTGCATGCTCACCAGCGGCATGCATTTTCGCCAGTCCATCGACCACAACTTCCACAGTCGGGGCCTGACGCCGCAGCCGCTGCTGCAAACCGACGCCGTGCATCAATTGCTGCAAGCGGTACACGGCGGCTTTTGCTGCGCGATCATGCCGCTCGACGGCGGCGCGGAAACCCTCGCCGATCATCTGCGTCTGCAACCCATCGAGAATGCCCACACACTCGCTCCGCTGGGCCTGATCATGCGCCGTGGTGCGCCGCGCTCAGCGCTGGCTGAGGCGTGTTTCGCGCTGTATCAAAAATCGCCAAAAGACGCTTGATCGACGGCATCTATCGGTAGATCGGTAATAGCGATTAGACGCGACAACTTGCCGCGCCTAGTCTTGACCTAGATCAAACCGTCGGTGATGCCATGAACGCCAAGCGTCCAGCCTGCGCGGCGCCAGCAATCGAAACGCCCGCGCCTGCCGCCAGCCAGACCTACAGCTACAGCGATTTATCCTTCGAGGCATCGGCCAGCACCGCGTTGGCCGAGGAAGTTGCGTTGGCGATCGCCTACAACGGCATCAGTCAGGCAGTGATGCTGGTCACCCCGACTGACCTCGAAGATTTCATCGTCGGTTTCAGTCTTGGCAGCGGCATCATCGAAGACGCCAGCGATATCTATGATCTGCAACTGAGCGGTGCCGGCTCGGCGCAATACGCGCAGGTGACCATCGCCAACCGGGCGTTCTGGAATCTCAAGCAGCAGCGTCGGCAGTTGGCCGGCACCAGCGGTTGCGGATTGTGCGGCGTCGAAGCGGTCGAACAGGCGTTGCCCGATCTTAAAGTGTTGCCGGGCGCAGCCTTGCCACCGATCGAATGGCTCGACGGCTTGCGCCAGCGCATCGGCGCGTTCCAGCCGCTGGGCCAGCACTGCGGCGCGGTGCATGCGGCGGTGTTCATGAATGCCAGCGGTGAATTGCTGCTCGGCCGCGAAGACATCGGCCGGCACAACGCGCTGGACAAGCTGATCGGCGGTTTGATTCGCCAGAAAATTTCCACCGAGGGTGGGCTGGCGATTGTCACCAGCCGTTGCAGCCTCGAACTGATCCAGAAAGTCTTGCGTGCCGGCATCCAGACCCTGGTCAGCCTGTCGGCACCCACCGGCCTGGCCGTGCAATGGGCCCGGCGCCACAACCTCAATCTCATCCACCTGCCGCAGAAAAGTGCGCCGCGGGTGTACAGCCCCGCGATGGAGAATCAAGCGTGAGCCAACATCATCAAGCCGACCAGAAACCTGTTCCGCGCTACAAGCCTTACAAAGGCGCCGCCGGCGGCTGGGGCGCCCTGATCAGTGTGGCCCAGGCGTGGTTGACCAGCGACAACGCCTTGAAAAACCTGCGCATGATGCTCAAGACCAACCAGAACGGCGGCTTTGACTGCCCGGGTTGTGCCTGGGGTGATTCGCCGGAAAGCGGCATGGTCAAGTTCTGCGAGAACGGCGCCAAAGCGGTGAACTGGGAAGCGACCAAGCGCCGCGTCGATGCGAAATTCTTCGCCAAGCACAGCGTCACGTCGCTGCTGGAGCAGAGCGATTACTGGCTGGAATATCAGGGCCGTCTGACCGAGCCGATGGTTTACGACGCCGAGTCCGATCGCTACAAGCCGATCAGTTGGGAAGATGCCTTCGCCCTGATCGGCAAGCACCTGCGCAATCTGCCGAGCCCGGATCAGGCCGAGTTCTACACCTCGGGCCGCGCCAGCAACGAAGCGGCGTATCTGTATCAGTTGTTCGTACGGGCTTACGGCACCAACAATTTCCCTGACTGCTCGAACATGTGCCACGAGGCCAGCGGCGTGGCGCTGGCGCAGAGCGTCGGTGTCGGCAAAGGCACGGTGACCTTCGATGACTTCGAACACGCCGACGCGATTTTCGTCTGGGGCCAGAACCCCGGCACCAACCATCCGCGCATGCTCGAACCGTTGCGTGAAGCGGTGAAACGCGGCGCCCAGGTGGTGTGCATCAACCCGCTGAAGGAGCGGGGCCTGGAGCGTTTCCAGCATCCACAGCACCCGATCGAAATGCTCACCAACGGCGACAAGCCGACCAACACCGCCTACTTCCGCCCGGCACTCGGCGGCGACATGGCCGTGCTGCGGGGCATGGCCAAGTTCCTTCTGCAATGGGAGCGCGATGCGCAGAAGGCTGGCGAGCCGGCGGTGTTCGACCATGATTTCCTCAATGCCCACAGCGCCAACGTGCTGGAGTATCTCGCCACTGTCGACGACACCTCGTGGGAGCAGATCGTCGAGCAGTCCGGCCTGACGCTGGTCGAGATCGAGCAAGCCGCGCGCATGTACGCCAAAGGCAAGAACGTGATCATGTGCTGGGCCATGGGCATCACCCAGCACCGCCATTCGGTGCCGACCATTCAGGAGATCGCCAACCTGATGTTGTTGCGCGGCAACATCGGCAAGCCGGGCGCCGGTCTGTGCCCGGTTCGCGGTCACAGCAACGTGCAGGGCGACCGCACCATGGGCATCAACGAGCGTCCGCCAGTGGCGTTCCTCGATTCGCTGGAACGTCGCTTCCAGTTCAAGGTGCCGCGTCATAACGGCCACAACGTGGTCGAGGCGATTCATGCGATGGCCGAAGGTCGCGCCAAGGTGTTCATCGGGTTGGGCGGCAACTTTGCCCAGGCCACCCCGGACAGCTCGCGTACCTTTGAAGCACTGCGCAACTGCGACCTGACCGTGCAGATCAGCACCAAACTCAACCGCAGCCACCTCGCTCACGGCAAGGATGCGCTGATCCTGCCGTGCCTGGGGCGTACCGATATCGACATCCAGACTGAAGGCGCGCAAGCGGTGACCGTGGAAGACTCGTTCAGCATGGTCCACGCTTCCAACGGCCAATTGCAGCCGCTGTCGAACCAGATGCGCTCGGAGCCGTCGATCATCGCCGGCATCGCTGCCGCCACTCTGGGCAGCCAACCGGTCGACTGGAACTGGCTGGTGGCTGATTACGGACGCATTCGCGAACTGATCGCCGACACCATCCCGAACTTCAAAGACTTCAACGAGAAGATCAAAAACCCGGGCGGCTTCTATCTGGGCAATTCCGCTGGTGCACGCAAGTGGAACACGCCGTCAGGCCGGGCCAACTTCCGCGCCAACCAGTTGCCGAAAGATCTGGTCCACGAGCGCACCCGTGCCACCGGCCAGGTGCCGGATCTGATCCTGCAATCGATGCGTTCTCACGATCAGTACAACACGACGATCTATGGTCTCGACGACCGCTATCGTGGCGTGAAGGGCCAACGTGACGTGCTGTTCGCTAACGAGGCCGACATCATTCGTCTGGGCTTCCGTCCGGGGCAGAAGGCTGACATCGTGTCGATCTGGGACGACGGGCGCGAGCGCCGGGTGAAAGGGTTTACATTGTTGGCGTTCGACATCCCTGCCGGGCAGGCGGCGGCGTACTATCCGGAAGTCAATCCGCTGGTGCCGCTTGAAAGCACTGGCGATGGCAGCCATACGCCGACCTCGAAGTTCATTGCGATCCGGCTGGAAGCGGCGAGTGAGACTGGGTTGATCATGGCCAAGTCTGCTTGATGCGGTGACTGGACGATTGCTATCGCGAGCAGGCTCACTCCTAGAATTGACCGTGTCCTGTCTGTAGAAACGCGGTCACTGCAGGAGTGAGCCTGCTCGCGATGGCGGTAGCCGATTCACCGAATGTCTCGGCACTCAACATTTTTCGACCGCCCACAAAAAAGGCCGTTTTTGTATAAAAACGGCCTGTCCGAAGTAGCTAAAGACCGGCGAAAATCGGTTAAGTTCCGGTGAAAAAACAGTAACTTGCAATATTGTATACATGTCGTGTTATTCGTCGGATTTTGATTGTCACGCCCAATGCAGAGCCTCAGGATCGGCGCCGTCATCCCTTTGAGGCTCATCCTCTATGAAGTTCTCCTCGATTCTCTTGTTGTCCCTTGGCCTGGTCAGTGGCTTCGCTTCTGCCGGAGGCACCACCGAAGCAGGTGTGGGCGGCGCATTGGGCGGGGTTCTTGGCTCGGTCGTCGGTCAATCGTTAGGCGGCAATACAGGTTCCACCATCGGCGCAGCCCTGGGCGGCGCGGGTGGTAGTGCGGTCGGCGCAGACAAGCGCAGCCGTGGCGAAGCGGCCATCGGCGGTGCACTGGGTGCAGCCGGCGGTAACGTGGTTGGCCGCAGTCTTGGCGGCACCACCGGCAGCCTGATCGGCTCTGCCGCAGGTGGCGGCGCGGGCGGCGCGCTGGGTAACTACATGGGCAACAAGAGCGACGACGATGATCGTCGTTACGACCGTCGCCATGATGACCGTCGCTACTACCGCGACCGTGGTCACCCGGGTCGCGGCCACGCTTACGGCCACCGCAAGCATCACAAATACTATCGCCACCATTGAGGCGAAGGCCTGAATGAAAAACGCAGCCCCTTGGGCTGCGATTTTTTTTGCGCGATCAGATGACCAACCGTTCCAGCGCCCCGCGCAGACCTGCAGGAATCGGCACCGGCTGATTGCTCGCCCGATCGACAAACACATGCACAAACCGCCCCGCCGCACACGCCTCGCTTTCGCCAACCTTGAACACCGCCAGCTCGTACTGCACTGAACTGTTGCCCAGCTTGCCGACCCGCAGTCCGATCTCGATCAGATCGGGGAAAGCGATCGAGGCAAAGTAATCGCACGCCGAACTGACCACCAATCCCACTACTTCGCCGTCATGAATATCCAGGCCGCCGACCTGAATCAGATAAGTGTTCACCGCCGTGTCGAAAAAGCTGTAGTAGGTGACATTGTTGACGTGACCGTAGGCATCGTTGTCGTGCCAGCGTGTGGTGATGGGCTGGAAGTGAGGGTAGTCGGAGCGTTGCGGGGTCGGGCTGGACATTGAGCAGGGATTCCTTCGGATTTTTCGGCGAGTGTATTCAAACCGTGGCAGGGCCTTCGCGAGCAAGCTCGCTCCCACATTGAACGGCGCGAACCTGTGGGAGCGAGCTTGCTCGCGAAGGCGATGTTTCAATCGTCGCATTGTTCAGCGATCGGCAAACCCCCTCCCCTGCGCCGCCAGCTCGCCAATAAGCCGCGCCGGCTTCCACTGATCGCCCTGGCGCGTCTCCAGCGCCAGCAGGCGCTGATGGATATCCGCCAGCCCCTGTTGATCCGCCCAGGCCATCGGCCCACCCTTCTCCGCTGGAAAACCATAGCCATTCAAGTACACCAGATCGATGTCATGGGCCGAGCCGGCAATGCCCTCCTGCAGGATCTTCGCGCCTTCATTGACCAGCGCCAGCAAACAGCGCTCAAGGATTTCTTCAGGACCGATGTCGCGACGCTGGAAACCCAGCTCTTCACTGACCCTCAGCACCAGTGCCTCGACCTCGGGATCATGCTCGGCCTGGCGACTGCCCGGCTCGTAGTGGTAATAACCATTACCGGACTTCTGCCCGAACCGGCCCATTTCGCACAGGCGGTTATCGATCTGGACCTCCGGCGCATCCTGGCCCTTGCCAGCGAGCTCCCGAGCACGCCACTCCAGATTGATACCGACCACGTCGTACATGCGAAACGGACCCATGGCGAAGCCGAAACCTTGCAGCGCGGAGTCCACCTGCTGTGGATAAGCGCCTTCGAGAAGCATCTTGCGCGCTTCGAGTACATACGGATGCAGCATGCGATTGCCGATAAAACCATGGCAGTTGCCCGACACCACGCTGACCTTGCCCATACGCTTGCCGAGGGCCAAGGCGGCTTCGAGTGCCGCCGGCGACGTTTGCGCGCCGCGTACGATTTCCAGCAGTTTCATGATGTGCGCCGGGCTGAAGAAGTGCAGGCCCAGCACCTGTGCCGGGCGCCGGGTCGCAGCGGCAATGGCGTCGATGTCCAGCGCCGAGGTGTTGCTCGCCAGCAGAGCCTCAGGCTTGAGCAGGCCATCCAGCTCACGAAAGATCTTCTGCTTGAGCTCGAGGTTTTCGTACACCGCTTCGATCACCAGGTCGACATTGCGGATCGTCGCGTAATCCGCCGCCGCAGAGACGCGAGCGATACGGGTATCCGCTTCGGCCTGATCGATGCGGCCCTGACGCACGTTGTGTGCATAAGTTTCGGCGACCGCCATCAGCGCCTGCTCGAGCATCTGTGGATTGTTATCCACCCACTGCACGCTCACGCCGGCATTGGCCAGGCACATGACAATGCCACGGCCCATGGTGCCTGCGCCGATCACCGCAGCCTGCTGGATTTCGAAGGATGTCTGGCTCATGTTGTTCTCTTGTGAGTGGCCCGAAGACAGATTCCAACCTTAGTCAGGCCACGACGCTTTTTGAAGTTTATTAGCGTGATGATCGACATTCAGCGGATGGATGCAGCGCCCACAGATCCTCTGCCTAATCGAGCAAGTGATTGTCTGCCCACTCCCGGACTTCAGCGTAGGGATACTCCTCCAGCACTGCGAATCCTGGAATCGCGCGCGCCTTGAGCCTGGTGAACAAAGGCACGCTGATACCGCAGAGGAATCGCGTCAGGCGTTCGGCCGACGGAATGCGCCCAGTGTGCTGCTCATGCCTGTGGATAAATTCATCACACAATTCTGCGAGGTTTTTATCCACAAGCGCCGGCAACGCTGGCGGCTCGGGCAACCGGGCGACATGGCCGTGACACACCGAACAATGGCCACAACGCTCGGGGGCATTGTGATCACCGAAATATTCGGCCAGGCGATAACCCAGGCAGCGCTCGGTGGCGAACACCTCGAGCATGGCGTGAATCCGCGCCACCTCAGTCTGTTCGTGGCGGGTGAAATACTCGTGCAGCTCAGCGCTCAGGGCATCGCTGGCAAAATCACTGTGCAGCAGGCTGTAAACCTCGGTCATCTGCTTGCTCTCAAGCTCGACCCAGCCTCTTTCCTGGAAGTAATCCAGCGCTGTCACCACGCGATTGCGCTCGGCGGAATACTGCGAGTACATCGCCTCGAAATCTACCGTGGCCCAAGTGCGTGCTCGCGCGGACGTTCTGATGATCGCCGCCACGAAATCCCTGCGCTCGCCTTCAAAACGCTCGAGCAGTGCCTCCGGCTCGAGCAAATATTTGAAGCGATACTCGGCGTAATAGGCGTAACGCGGAGCGATCAGACCGCGCAGTTCCAGCTGCACCAGCAGCGTCTTCAATGGCAACGAGCGAATATTGCTCTGATCCGCCAATGGCCCGAGCAGAAACTCCCACTGCCCCTCAGGCACCGACGCTTTCAGTTCATCGAGTACATAACGAATGCCATCGCGCTCGGGTGTGTCGCCGTAAACGAAGTTCTCCAGCACATTGAGGCTGTCGCGATTGGCCAGCACCAGGCAGTCAGAGGGCTGACCGTCACGGCCGGCGCGACCGATTTCCTGGCTGTAGTTTTCGATGGATTTGGGCAGATCGAAATGCACGACGTTGCGAATGTCGCTCTTGTCGATCCCCATGCCGAAGGCAATGGTGGCGACGATGCAATTGGACTGCCCGGCCATGAAGCGGCGTTGAATGTCCTCACGCTGATCGTGGGGCAAACCTGCGTGGTAAGCCTCGGCCTGGATACCGTTGCGCTCGAGATGCTCGGCAATGTGCTCGGCGGTCTTCTGCAACGTGACGTAGACAATGCTCGGTTGCCCGGGGCGCTCGGCCATCCATTCCACCAGCCGCCGGCGCTTGTCGTGGCCGCGCACAGGCTCAACGAGCAGGTTGAGGTTGGGTCGGTAAAAACCAGTGGTCACCACATCTGCCGGGGCAATGGCGAACTTGGTCTGCATGTCGGCGATGACTTTCGGTGTGGCCGTCGCGGTAAGCAGCAGGGCCTGGGGGATGTTGAACTGGCGCTGATAGTCCGGCAGTTTCAGGTAGTCGGGACGAAAGTTGTGGCCCCACTCGGAAATGCAGTGTGCTTCATCGACCACCAGCAACGAGATCGGCACCTGTTGCAGAAAATTGCGGAAGCGCTCGTTTTTCAGGCGCTCGACGGAAATCATCAGAATTTTCAGCTCGCCCGAACGCGCACGGGCCATGACGTCGTTGGCATCCTCGCGGCTCTGCGCCGAATCGATACTGCCTGCCGAGATGCCGTGGCGCTTGAGAAACGCCAGTTGATCCTGCATCAACGCCAGCAGCGGCGAGACCACCAAGGTCAGATGCGGGAGCAGCAGGGCCGGCAGTTGGTAGCAAAGCGATTTGCCGGAGCCCGTGGGAAAGATCGCCGCCGCCGAGCGCCCCGCCAGCACCGCGCTGATGGCGGCCTCCTGACCGGGTCGAAACTGTGGATAACCAAAAACCTGTTCCAGGGTGTTGTGCATTCGCTGTCACTCCTTTGACTGCTGCCATGCCCAAAGCCTAGCGGGCGATCGCAGCGAGTCGAGAAAAGGTTGGGGGCAAATCGATACGGAATGATACAGGGTATCAAGCGTACACGAGGGATCGTCAGGTAGATAAAGTATCCGGACAACTAACGATTCCGCTCAATAAAACTTTCATTGCAGAAAAAACAAAAAACAGATTTATTCAAATCTACAAGAATCGAAACAACCAAGGACTTTATCAAGCGAACCCACTCAAACTAATTTACTTGCTCTTAAAACAAACGAGAGCAACAACATGACAACGTTAACCATTTTTTTCTGCGGTACCGGTTCCAACAAGTTTGATGACAAACATAAAAGCTTCTGGGATGGCGAAATCGTTTCTACGCTTGCTGCACACCACGGCGGACGCGAATTTGCCGATTGGATCGTGGTCGACGGCCCTGGCAGCGGCAATCTGCAAGCCGATGACCTGTTCACCAAGACCTCCGAATACGGCCTGTCTGGAACCCTGTTCGGTAAAGGCTGGGACGAAAACGTGCAACACGCCATAAATGTCATCAAAGGCAAATGCGACTGGCAGCGTAAACAACTTACCGAGGCAGAATATAACCGTCTGAAAGCCGCAGGCATTCCTATTGAAGATGTGAAAGTGGAAGGCTCCTGGTTGTGGCGCCAATACAACTATGGCGAGCGGAGTATCACGCAGCAGAAATTACAGGAACAGATCATCAAGACTTTCCGCAAGGACAGCATCATTCCCACCCGAGTCAATATGGTCGGCTGGAGCCGTGGGGGGATCAGTTGCCACATGTTGGCCAATGCCATGTTCAAGGACGCTGCCCTCAAACATATTCCGGTGAATATATTTGCGATTGATCCAGTTCCGGGTATCGGCAACTTTCAGGAAAACCGGGTGAAACTTCAGTCCAACGTCAAGGAATACATCGCTTTCTATGCCCGCGACGAGCGCTCGAAAGGCTTCAGTTGCGTGATTCCACAAACAGCCACGGGTACCAGGACCTCGATCTACCCAATGGCCGGTCGCCACGCCACCCTCGCTGGCAACGCTACAGCGCTTGGCGGCGACCCCACCAGCGGCAGCGACCTCAACGCCCTGATCGAACCCGGCCGCATCGTTCGCCATTTCGCCGAAACCTGCCTCAAACGCTGGGGCGTCCCACTGAGCAAAACCCTCAACCTGAGCAATGCCGACCTGCTCCGATTCACCGGCGCCATCGTCAGCGACGAACCTCGCTACAAGAAGATGCACAGCCAGTCCTACACCTATTTCACCGAGCTGGACAAAGGCGAGCGCTATGTCTCGCTGGGCAGCAAAGGCGTGCCGTTCTCGGCAGTCAAAGGCACGATCTACCGGCCGGCAACCGGACTGACCACGAGCCTGCTGGATATTTCCGGTTACCAGCATCTGCGTTGAAAAACGTTGAAGAATCGATAGCCACGTCCGGCAAAGAGTTCGTCCCGTTCCTACTTCACGTGATGCCTTGTCGGCTATCGCGAGTTGGTGGTGCGAACCTATAGTCGTGGGTGTCGCTGTGTGTTCAGCGACTCGGGCTTGGTCACCCGATTGGTTCGTGTATACGCATGCACTGTATGCTGCGGGCACTCATTTGCCTGCAGTTTATGGTGACTGTGTTTGGGACACCCTCGGGTGTGCCGGGTATGTGCACGATCCTCACCGGTTGACCAACCCGAACACAGTCGCCTCCTGTCGCTTGGTCACGATGTGGCGGCTTCATTTGCAGCATCTGAGGGTCGAAAAATGAAAGCCCCATCACCCACGCCCTGTACCTGCTGACCCAGGACGGCTGCGACCTGCTGCAAGTCGCACAGACACAAATGCTCAACTGGAAAGCGCCGGCCCAGTAACGAACAACATCATCGCTGCCCACGTCCTGTGCAGCGCAAGGAGTCGAATTTTGCAAACTACTATTGATTGCGTACGATGGGAGCCATTATTCAGCGAAGGGCTCGCTTTTATGACCAGCACTGAAACCATCGATCACAGCACTCTTGTTCGCCTGGTTGAAAACGGTTCTGTCAGCGGCACGAATATCGTCGCCAAATCGGGTGGCTGGTCGATCGAAATTCATCAAGGCAGGAACATATATAAGCTGACCGCTCAGCGCAGTGGTCAAGTGCGGCTGTTCAAAAAAATGGAGACACTGGTGACCTATTTGCAAGGCTTGGGCATTAGCCGATTCAATGTGGATGCCTCCGGTTATGACGCGCTGCAACTGAAAACTTACGCCCGCCCCGATCGCTCCGAAGCGTTGAAGCAAGCGCATGAAGCCGCCGCTTATGAAGAATGGTTCAAACGCCAGGTCCAGATCAGCATCGATGATCCAAGACCTAGTGTTAGCGATGCAGACGCTCGCCGAATATTCGCCGCCAAGCGTGATGCCCTGCGTCAACGAGGGCGCTGATGAGGTTGGTCTGGCGCCCGGAAGCGCTTGCTGACCGAGACCGGATTATGAACCGCATCAGCCAGGACAACCCCGACGCGGCTGCGGACCTCGATGAAATGTTCGAATCTAAAGGGGAAATCGCAAGACAGCGCCCAACCTTGTACAAAAAGGGCAAGGTCGACGGCACACGTGAAATCGTTGCAGCCTCCAACTACGTCATCGTCTACGCAATCAAAAAAGACTGTGTTGAAGTGCTTCGTGTCCTGCATGCACGGCGGCAATGGCCATAGTTAAGAGGGGCAAGCTGTTGTGGCGATTCTGGTCGTAGTACGCAGAAACTGAAGGAATACTGATACATGGCAGGGGCAAGTAGAGAACAGCCCCGGAATGAGCTGACTCGGAATCTTCGCTCATAAAAAAACCGCCCCAAAGGGCGGTTTTTTTTATTCACTGCAAACCACTACTTACAACTTCGGCCCAGCAGCCTTGATCGCGTCGCTCACTTCGAACTTCTTGAAGTTCTCGATGAACAGACCGGCCAGTGCTTTTGCTGCCTCGTCGTACGCAGCCTTGTCAGCCCAGGTGTTGCGTGGGTTGAGCAGGTTGGTGTCGACGCCCGGAACGGCCAGTGGCACGTCGAGGTTGATGGTGTCGAGGTGCTCGGTGGCTGCACCGATCAGAGCGCCGCTCTGGATAGCGGCGATCACTGCACGGGTGGTCGGGATGTTGAAGCGTTGGCCGACGCCGTAGCCACCGCCGGTCCAGCCGGTGTTGACCAGGTAGACCTTGGAGCCGAAGCCGCGGATGCGCTTGATCAGCAGCTCGGCGTATTCACCAGCCGGACGCGGGAAGAACGGTGCGCCGAAGCAGGTCGAGAAGGTCGACTTGATGCCGCTGCCCGAACCCATTTCAGTCGAGCCCACCAGTGCGGTGTAGCCGGACAGGAAGTGGTAGGCCGCTTGTTCTTCGTTGAGGATCGACACTGGCGGCAGTACGCCGGTCAGGTCGCAGGTCAGGAAGATCACCGCGTTTGGCTCGCCACCCAGGTTCTTCTCGGAACGCTTGGCAACGTGCTCCAGCGGATACGCCGCTCGGCTGTTCTGGGTCAGGCTGACATCGGCGTAGTCGGCGTGCTTGGCATCGTCAATGACGACGTTTTCCAGCACCGCGCCGTGCTTGATGGCTTTCCAGATGACCGGCTCGTTCTTCTCGGAGAGGTCGATGCACTTGGCATAGCAACCGCCTTCGATGTTGAACACCACGCCTTCGCCCCAGCCGTGTTCGTCGTCACCGATCAGGTAACGGCTTTCGTCGGCCGACAGAGTGGTTTTACCAGTGCCGGACAGACCGAAGAACAGGGTCACGTCGCCGTCTTCGCCGATGTTGGCAGCGCAGTGCATTGGCAGCACGTCAGCGGCCGGCAGCAGGAAGTTCTGCACCGAGAACATGGCTTTCTTCATCTCACCGGCGTAACGCATGCCGGCGATCAGCACTTTTTTCTGCGCGAAGTTGATGATCACGCAGCCGTCGGAGTTGGTGCCGTCACGCTCAGGCACGCACTCGAAGTTGGCAACGTTGAGCACTTGCCATTCTTCGCGGCCAGCCGGGTTGTACTGGGCCGGGTTGATGAACAGGCAACGACCGAACAGGTTCTGCCAGGCAGTCTGCGTGGTCATTTTCACGGCCAGGTAGTGATCCTCCGCCGCGCCTACATGCACGTGGGAAACGAAGTGCTCTTGCGCATTGTTGAAGGCCTCGACGCGAGCCCACAGGGCATCGAACTTGTCGGCCGGGAACTTGCGGTTGATCGGGCCCCAGGCGATAGCGGCCTGGGTGGAAGGCTCTTCAACGATGAAACGGTCGACTGGCGAACGGCCGGTGCGGTGACCGGTGCGAACAACCAGAGCGCCGGTATCGGCAAGCTCGCCTTCACCGCGATTCAGGGCTTCTTTTACCAGATCATCAACACTCAGATCGGTGTACACGGCGTTATTGGCTTGCGTCATGAGGTTCCCCGTCGGCCAGTGGCCGAGTGTGCTCCAAACGTTTTGTAGTAGAAAGTCGTGCACTACTACCGCGAAAAAAGTGGGCCGGATTATGCCAGAAAAGCCCAAAAAGAGTAGGG